>Ga0302314_10000050_pt1 | contig 188562 bp, 166 predicted proteins | sample III_Palsa_N2_3_FD_200533 | JGI IMG/M metagenome (GOLD analysis project Ga0302314, IMG submission 200533) | Peat permafrost microbial communities from Stordalen Mire near Abisko, Sweden - III_Palsa_N2_3 | ecosystem: Environmental > Terrestrial > Soil > Palsa > Peat permafrost | place: Sweden... | reverse complement strand
ACGCGGAACACGCCGATTACGATCGGCCGTCCCCTCGGAAGCCGCCAAACTCAATTGGCGATTACGTGCCCGGAGCAACCATGCGTCATAAAGCCGACGATCGCACCGACGGCCACCCCGACGCCCGCTCCCACCGCGACGCCGACGCCTGTTCCCACGGCGACGCCGACACCCGTTCCCACGGCGACGCCGTCCATCGCCGCGACGCCAACGCCAGGCCCGGCGCCGCGCCACTGTCTGCATCTGGCACGGGCATCAATCCTTGGTGGAGGTATCAGGAAGAAGACGTCCCGGGTGCCGGCCATGTCATGGTCAACGTCGGCACCGGCAACTTGCTCATCCAGGTCGACGACATGTCCGTTCCGCACAAGGGCATGGCGCTCGCCTTCCGCCGCACGTACAACTCGCAGAGCTTGCACAACGTCAACGGCGCCGACGGCAGCCCGCCGGGCCTCTACGGAAACGGCTGGACGAACACGTTCGACGCACATTTAGTGCAAACGTCGATCGGACTTAGCGTCTACGACATCGACGGCGCGCGGTACGACTACAACTGCACCAGCGGAACCTGTGTCCCGCCGCCCGGCCAGCATGCCACGCTTACGAGTGACGGCGGCTGCGGTCTGCTTTGGACAAAGAAGACAGGCACCATCTACTACTTCTGGAACTTCAACCTCTCGGCGTGTGGCGTACCGACGTGGGAGATCACCGCGTATGGTGGGCGACTCTACGAGATCATCGGTCGCAATCGCAACACGTCCTTGACGTTCTATTACTCGTGGACCACGGCCGGCCCCGGCGCACAGCCGGCTGCGATCATGGCTACGACGGAATCGGGGCTGTCGACGACGCTCAGCTTCAGTTTGGTGAGCGGATACGAGCTTCTCACCCAGCTGACCCGCCCTGACGGTACGACGGTGACGTACTCCTATGACACGTATGGCAATCTGACTGCGGTGGGAAAGCCTGCGCCGAACTCATCCGGTGGGACCGTGTATGAGACCTACGGTGCTGTCCCATATGCCGGGAGTTATGTCACAGCCTGGGCCGCGAGCCCGCGGTGGGCGGTTGACAACGGGGCATGCAGCGATCCGCACGTCGACTGCGGCGGATACTTGTCCTTTGCCTACGTACCCGGCGCGACTCTCGGCACCACGACGTTGAGCCAGATCCAGCACGTCGGCTACGTCGACCCTACCATTGCTGACGGAAGCAACTCTGGGCCGATCCAGCCACTGCCTGGCAATGGGAGCGGTGTTGCCGCGGCTCCATTTCTCGGCGAGTACTACACGCTCTCGGCGCTTGGTACAGCCCGGACGCCGACTTTTCAAGATACCGAAGGCCACTATACAAACTGGGTCGTCGATGCCTCCGGGCGGCCGACGCAGACGCAGGAATGCACGGGGACCCAGGGTAGCCCTACGACGGGGATGACGTGTACGGGCCTATTTCTTACGAGCAACGAGGGCTGGGACGCGAACAACAATCGTACCGCCGAGGTCGATCCTCGCGGCTACGAAACGGACCATGCGTATGATCCCAACGGCAACTCCATTGCAACGGCCTCGCCGCAGCTAACGACGGCGCAGGGCACGTTTCGCCCGACAGCCTTGTACTCGTACGATAGCTTCAATAACGTCGTCGCCTACTGCGACCCGGTCGCGACCGCGCAACTCGGCGGCAACTGGACGACCTCGGCGCCAAGTCCGAGCGACGCGCTGTGTCCGCAAACGACGCTCGCGACGCAATTCCAGTACACCTATCCGACCTATGAACCGTACGGCGAACTTCAAGTAACGACGTCGCCCGCGACGGCCGCCGCTCCAAACGGGTATCACCACACGTTCTCGTACGCCACGGCACAGCAGTCGGGCGCGGATTTCGGTCTTCCAACCTCCGTCGTCGGTGATTCCTTCACACAGGCTGATGGTACAACCCGGCAACCGACGCAAGTCTTCTGGTACGACTACAATGGAAACGTCGGTTGCTATAGCAAAGGAAGTGGTTACTGGACTCTGTTCTACGACGCTGCTAACAGACTACTTGTCGCAGCCGATCCGGACGATGCGGCTGCCGGCAGCGGAATATGCGGGAAGACCGGTGCGCAGCCGGGCTGGAGTACTTCGACCATCCTTACTTACTACCCCGATGGCTCTCGTGCATCGATACAGACAGCCTCGCAGGTCGCGGCGGGCGTTATCGATCAGCGCACCTACGACACCGATGGCGACGAGATTAGCGAAACGCATCATTATGCCTGTACGTCGACAAGCACATGCACCGCAGGGACGACGACCAAATGGTACGACGGGGCCGATCGCTTGGTAGAGGTCCAACAGCCCTACGATGGTTGGGACATCCAAGGCTACCCATGGTCCACGCGGTATATCTACGATCTGAGCCAGGGTCAAACGACCGCGTACCAGGGAATGGCGTTGACCGGATACGGTAACCTCGTCTCGACAAGAGAACTCCTTTCGGGAACGTTGTTTCGCCCTACCCAGGTTTACCCGATCAGTTCCGCGACGTGGACGGACGTACGAGCGACGAGCTACGACGCCTTAGATCGACCGCTCAACACGTATGAAGCGGCGCTGGGAAACCAGCCGAAGGACGCGCGCATCTATGACGTAGGCGGGAACCTGGGCCTGCTATCGTCCGACGCTCTGGCGACGGGTGAAGTAAAGGTGTACTCGTACGATCCGCGCGATCAGATTTCCGGAACGCAGTATTCAGGCGATAGCGGCGTCACGCCCGCGCTGCAGTTTCTCTACGATGCAGATGGCCGGATTGCGAATCAGACCACGTCCGTTCTCGGCACAGAAACGCTTAGCTACGATAACGCTGGTGAACTGGTCGGCGAGCAGGAGCCGTCTTCCCTCGGTGGCGGAACGGCATCGTACACGTTCTACGGCGACGGAACACGCAAAGCCCTGAACTACAGCGACGCCATTCAGTCATATTCGTCCGTCGCTTCATACTCCTATCGTCCCGATGGCATGATGCAAACGCTCCAGCTCTCGAATGCACAAGCATTTCAATGGACGTACACTGCAGCAGGGCGTGAAGAGACGGAAGCAGATCCATTTAGTGGCGTCACGATATCTCCTACAGCAGCAGCGCTGGTAACGGTCGGCAAGCTAACGAAGCTGTACCCTCGCTATCCAACATCGATGACATATGGACCGCGAAGCGTCACCTATGACACCTTCGGTCGTATCGTATCGCTTACGCTGCCTGCAGGCATGATCTACTCATACCCCACTGGCGCATACGACCTTGAAGACGTACCGATCGCAGAGAACCGGACATTTTATATTGGAGGAGCCCTCGGCCTGACCGCGTCTCCCCCCATCACAGAGACAGTCTGCATTACGTCGAACATTCGAAATGAGAAGGTACCCAATAATTATTCGCCCTCGAACGTAACGTCCGTCGCTAGTTGTGCGCTCGGTGTACAGCCCGAATACTCGGTCGACCTAAATGGGACGATATTGCCGTTGGGGGTCCAGGGGTCGGTGGAGAGCGAGTGGCTGCTCGATGCACGCAACGGGATGCTCTTCAATTCGCAAGGGACCGACAGTTACGGCAACGTCTCAGGCATCACTTACAGCTACGACGCTTCCGGGAGGTTGCTCGGAGACAGTGAACTCATCGAGCCAATAACCCAGTCGGCGTGTCCGATACCACTTCCGGGGATCTGCCCTTCCTACAGCAGCGGCGTTCGTACCAAGGCCTACGATGCGGAGAACCGTCTACGCTCAGAGTCGTACAGCATCGGCGAGCCACTGACTTTAACGAATCCGCCCGGAGCACTTCCGTCCGATACGGCCGAACAAGGGCTATGGTTCAACGTGACCAATCAGTACAACCCGCTATCAATAACTGCTCTCGATTACGGCGCAGCGGGCCATCCCGTGCGCTTTGCGCTGCTAGCTCAAACTGCTGGATCGGGCGCAATCCCGGGAACTAGTCAACCTTCGACTGAGGCTTGGCTCTGGGACGGCAACGATCGGCTGCTAACGTGCACGTTAAACGCGTCGGCACAATGCACAGCGCCCCGATTTTCGCTGAATGGGGTTGCCGAGTTCAGCCCTTCGACCGGCGTCGTCACCGTCAACGACAGGAATCGCTATGGGTCCGTGGCCGATCGTCACACCAGTACCGCGTTCGGACCGTGGTTTGATACGGATGGTCTCCAGCGTGCAACGATGGTTGGAATCACGAAGCAGCCGATCAGCATGTGCAGCGACGAGCAGGCACCGACCGATATGGTGTGCTTTCCCGTCATCGACGGAAAGAAATCACCCGACGGCTGGAACCGAGATATGGAGCAGTGGCAAGGTGTCCGCTCCTTCGATACCAACGTCGGCCAATGGAATACTCCCGACGCCTATGTTGGCAAGGTGCACGACCCGATGTCGCAGAAGCCCTATATGTGGAATCGAAACAATCCGTATAGCTATGCGGACCCCAGTGGGTACGATGCCTATGTTGGATTCACGCCGAACCTCATCGCTCAGCACGCTATGGTCATCCTAACAGGGAAGAGCGGTGCTGCCGAAAGGTACTCGTGGGGACCGGCGAAAGGCACACGCAATACTTCCGATCGGACATCCAATGTGAGCGCTAGCAGCAGTTCCAGCTCACCCGGTTCGTCGCTAAGCCCCTCTCGAACGGGGGGGATGACCGTCGATAGTGGCACACTGCGAAGTTTGTCGGATAGCGCCTACGCATGGAAGGATCTTCACCTCAGCGACGCGGAAACGCAAGCCTTTAGGGGTGCGCTGAACAACTACGCATCCACACATAGTTTCAATGTGCTCACTAGCAATTGCGATGAGGCGATCAGGTCCGCCTTGCACGAAATTGGCAGAGATGATCTTGCTAATCAAATGACCGGTGTACCCGCACTAGATGCCCATGACAATTTGGATCTCGCGACTAAGCCAGTGAAGAAGTAACGGCTTCCGTGAAGCGGCGATGCGCGTAGTTTTCGGAGCAGTGGTGGACCTAGTTCTTGCCCTTGTTCTTTCGAGCGTTCAGTTCGGAGTTCTCTGGCAAGTGTGGATGCGGTCCGGTGCCGACCATTTTGCACTGCGCATCGGCTCTCCGTTAAGTCTATTGTTGGGCCCGGCTATCTATGTACTGTACCGCAAAGGCGCTAAATCCAGCCGGCGCACCGCGCTTGACCGCGTCGTTCTCGTTGTAATGATGAGTGGCTACCTCGCGTTCGGCCTGGCTGCTGGCCCCGGGACGCCTGCCTTATCTGACATCCTTACGTTTCTGTATATGTTCTTGTTACCTGCCGTTGCGGAGGCATTGGCACTCGCGCTTTGCGAGTTGCTTTGGACGAAGATCACTCGCGGGACACACGCCGCAACGCCGAGACTGTAAGCAAAGGTGGCATGTTAATACGCGCCGGTAATGTTAGTTCTGCGGAGCTGATCTCGCTCATCCCACAGCGCAAGGGCCGCTTTTCGTAGGCGGTTTCGTGATCGGGGTTTCATGTGGGCACGACTTGACGCACCCGCCGGCCCGTGGTATGCTCGGGCCACTTATGCGTTTGGCGTGCTGTCGGCTCGTGATGCCCATGTGCTGCTCCCAGGTGGGGGTTGGCTAGGGTCGGCATGAGCTGATCGCGCACCGCGCGACGCACATGAGCCCTCGCCGAACCGGCGGGGGCTTTCGTTTTTTCACCCCTTTCGCTTTCCCATCGCACCAGGAGGCGCTCACCGTGACCCCGTTCTCCCGTTCCGGATTCCTTGGCCTCGTCGGCGGCGCATCGCTGGCGGCGGCCCTCCCACGCGTCGCGCGCGCGGCCGACCCCGACCGCATCGGCGTCGACTACGCCTACTACAACCCGCCCAGCCTGGTCCTCAAGTCGAAGGGCTGGCTGGAAGAGGCGCTCACCAAGCGCGGGACCGCGGTCGACTGGGTCCTCTCGCTGGGCTCCAATAAGGGCAACCAATTCGTCCAGGCCGGGACGGTCGCGTTCGGCTCGACGGCCGGCAGCGCGGCCTTCCTAGCCCGCGCCAACGGCACGCCGCTGCACACCGTCTTCCTGTACTCACGGCCGGAGTGGACGGCGCTGGTCGTAGCCAAGGATTCGCCGCTGAAGACGCTGCGCGACCTCAAAGGGAAGAAGATCGCCGCGACCCGCGGGACCGATCCGTGGTTCTTCCTGCTGCGCTCGCTCGCGACGGTCGGCCTCACGCAGGGCGACGTCGAGATCGTCGACCTGCAGCACCCCGACGGTCGCATCGCGCTCGAGCGCGGTCAGGTCGACGCCTGGGCCGGGCTCGACCCGCACATGGCCGCCTCGCAGCTCGAGGCCGGCTCGCGGCTGATCTACCGCAACGTCGCGTTCAATACATACGGCGCGCTCAACGCCCGCGAGGACTTCCTGGCGCAGCATCCCGACGTCGTGCAGACCGTCCTGCGCCAATACGCTCGCGCTCGGCAGTACGCGGCGACGCACGTCGACGAGACGGCGGCGTTGCTCGCCGACGCCTCGCACCTCGATCTGAAGGTCGCCGAGCTGCAGCTTCGCGAGCGCACGACGTACCCCGGCACCGGCGTGCCCAGTCCCGAATTCCAGACGGCGATCGGCGGCGTCGTCAGCTTCGTTCGCTCCGAGAAGCTGGCCCGCCCCGACGCCGACCTGGACGCGGCTGCCGCCTCGCTCGCCGATGCCGGGCCGGCGAACCTCGCCGTTCGTGGCTAGGTTCGCGCTCCCGCTCGCGCTGTTGGCGAGCTGGTGGCTCGTGACGGCGCGCGGCTGGGTGAAGTCGTACCAGTTCGCTTCGCCGCACGACGTCCTCGTCGAGCTGGAGAACTTGGCCACGACCGGTGCGCTGTGGCACGACCTCGGCGCGAGCATCGCGCGCGTCGCGGCGGGTTTCGGGATTGCGCTCGCCCTCGCGATCGTGCTCGGCGCGCTGGTCGGCGGCTCGCGCGCCGTCGAACGCGCGCTCGACCCGACGCTGCAGGCGATCCGGGCGGTCCCTTCGCTCGCCTGGGTGCCGCTGATCCTGTTGTGGCTGGGGATCGGCGAGACGGCGAAGATCACGCTGGTGGCGATCGGCGCGTTCTTCCCGATCTACGTCGCGCTGGTCGCCGGGATCCGCGGCGTCGACCGCAAGCTGGTCGAGGTCGGCGCGAGCTTCGGCCTCTCGCGGGCGGCGCTGATCGTGCGCGTCCTCGTCCCCGCGACACTCCCGCAGTTGTTGGTCGGCGCGCGCATCGGGCTGACCCAGGCGTGGCTGTTCCTGGTCGCCGCCGAACTGCTCGCTGCGACCAACGGGATCGGCTTTCTGCTCACCGACGGGCAGCAGACCAGCCGCACCGACGAGATCCTGGTCGCGATCCTGCTCTTCGCCCTGTGCGGGAAACTCTCGGAGAGCGGGATGCGCTGGCTCGAGCGACGACTGGTCGGCTGGACCGACACGGTGCCGGGATGAGCCCGGCCGCGCGGATTCGCGGCCTGCAGAAGGCCTACGGCACGCACCTGGTCTTCGACGGCCTCGACCTCGACGTCGCGCGCGGCGAGCGGGTCGCGATTCTCGGCGCGAGCGGCGGTGGGAAGTCGACGCTGCTGCGCTGCATCGCAGGGCTGGAGAAGCCCGATGCCGGGACGATCGTGACCAGCGGCGAGGTCGGCGTCGTCTTCCAAGAGCCGCGTCTTTTCCCGTGGCTCGACGTCGCACGCAACGTCGCCTTCCCAGCGCGCACCGCTGCCGAACGCGGGCGCGTCGAGGGCGTGCTGGGCCTGGTCGGCCTCGCGCACGCGGCGACGCGGCTACCGAAGCAGCTCTCGGGCGGGATGGCGCAGCGGGCGGCGCTGGCGCGCGCGCTGGTTCGCGATCCGCAACTGCTGCTGCTCGACGAGCCCTTCGCGGCCCTCGACGCGCTGCGCCGGATGGAGCTGCGCGCCGCGGTGCGCGAGATCCTCGAGTTCACCCGCGCCTCAGCGATCCTGGTGACGCACGACGTCGAAGATGCACTCGCGCTCGCCGACCGCGTCCTTGTCCTCGCCGGCGTGCCGGCCGAAATCACGTTCACCGGCACCGTCGGCGAAACCGCGACCCGGGCGGCGATCCTCGCGGCACTCGGCGTCGCCGAGCACGACGGCCGCGCCCGCCGCATCGTCACCCACTGAGCGGGCGTTACTCCGTCGCGGCGACGGTCGTCGTTCGGTGTGGTGCTTGGAGTAGGGACGCACCGAGCACGGCTAGCGCGGCGCAGACGAACGGGATCGGTGCCATCGCGTACTGCCCGTGGGTGAGATGCTCGAACGTCGCGCCGAGTCCGACGATGACCAGCAGCGCCGCACCGGCGTATCGCCACGGCGAGAGGAGCAGCAGGACGACTCCGCCGACCTCCATCGCGCCGGTGAGATACATGAACCAGATCGGCAGCCCGAACAGCGTGAACCCGGCCACCTCGGCGGGGTTGGCGGTGAACTTCATCAAGGCGGCGAGTAGGAACATCAGCGACGATAAGATCGCCGCGACCCAGCCCACGACGCGACGCGTGGTCATCGTGCTGCCAGCAGCGCGTCGAGATGGTTGAAGCCCATCCCCCAGCCGGTGACCATGTCGGCGCGCTCCGGGACGTCGAGCGGGACGGCCTGTTCCAGCCGCATCTCGGTCTTACCGTCGCGCTCGACGAACGTCACCGTGACGACGGTCTCGAGCGGGAACTGTTTGCTCAGCCCGTACGTCGCCGCCGGAACGATATTGCCGGCTTCGTCGTGGAAGCTGAAGGTGAAGACCAGGCGCTCAGGTTCGACGACCTCGCGGAACGTACCGCCGATCCACGCGTCCATGCCATCGTGGATGTTGCGGAAGTGCAGACGGCCACCGGGCCGCGGGTCGAGCGTGCAGGTCGGGATCGTGCAGCCGTCGGGTCCGAACCAGCGTGCCCAGTGCGCGGCGGTCGTCCAGGCGGCGAAAACGCGCTCGCGCGGCGCGTCGAAGGCGCGCGTGATCACGAGGAGCTCGTCGGGGGCGGCGGTCGAGATACGGTCGATCACGGGTTCGTCTCGTTTCTCTGCATCGTCTGCAGGTAGTCGTCCAGGCGATCGAAGCTCTGCGCCCAGATCCGTTCGTAGTGCTGCACCCACTGCGCGAGCGGCGCGAGGCCGCGCGGGTCGGCGCGATAGAAGACGTTGCGGCCGTCGCGCCGTCCGACGATCAGGTGCGCGTCCTGCAGCGCCTTGACGTGCTGCGAGACGGCCGGCTGTGAGACCCGCCCGGCCCGCGTCAGCGCGCCGACGGTCATCTCCCGGCCGGCCGCGATCCGTTCGTAGATCGCGCGCCGCGTCGGATCGGAGAGCGTGCGCATGACCAGGGAGACCGGCGGAGCTGCTGCCACAGAAGAATAATAAGCGACAACTTATGCGTTGTCAAGCCGCCCGGAGGCGCCTCCGATGCCACCCTGGTGGCACGCGATCCCGGATAATCGAGGCGTGCTGATCGCGCAGATTACCGACCTGCACGTGCGGCCGAAGGGGGCGGTCGTCCACCACATGGTGCCGACGGCGCCGTACCTGCGCCGCGCCCTCGAGGCATTGGAGGCGCTCGAGCCGCGGCCGGATCTCATCGTCGCCACCGGCGACCTGACCGATCGGGGCAAACCGAAGGAGTACCGGCGGCTGCGCAAGCTGCTCGCCCACACCAGCATCCCGGTGCTGCTCGTCCCGGGCAATCACGACGACCGGGCGGCGCTGCGCACGGCGTTCGCCGACCACGCCTACCTGCCGCCGCGCGGGCCGTTACAGTGGTCGGTCGACGTCGGCCCGCTGCGCGTCATCGGGCTCGACAGCCTGCGCAAGCGGCACCCTGGCGGCGAGCTGGACGCCGACCGACTCGCATGGCTGGCAGCGCGCCTGGCGGAGGCGCCGACGCGGCCGACGCTGCTGGCGATGCATCACCCGCCGTTCGCGATCGGCGTCGGGCCGGTCGACGCGCACGGGTTCCGCGGCATCGAGGCGTTCGCCGCGCTGGTTGCCGCGCATCCGCAGATCGCGCGCATCGTCTGCGGCCACGTCCATCGGGCGACGACGGTCGCTTTCGCCGGCACGGCGGCCTCGACCGCGCCGAGCACCGCCCCGCAGCTCGTCCTCGATCGCGCCGGCGCGTTCTACCGCCTCCGGCTCGAGGCACCCGGCTTCGCGCTCCACCGCTGGACGGGGTCGCGCATCGTCACCGAGGTGCGAACGCTCGGCGGCCGCGCGGCGGAACGCCTCGAGGGCGTCGCTTAGCTCGCGACCAGATCCCCGGTGTCGAGCGCTAGGAAGCGCATCAGCTCGGGCAGCGGCAGCGCCTTCGAGAAACTGAAGCCTTGCGCGAAGTCGCAGCCGATCGCGCGCACGAAACGCAGCTCTTCATCCGTCTCGACGCCCTCGGCGATGACCCGGATCGCGAGCCCTTGCGCCATCCGGACGATCGACCGCAGCAGCAGGCGGCTGCGCGGGTCGTCGGTGACGCCGCACAGGAACGAACGGTCGAGCTTCATTGCGCCGATCGGTAGGCGCACGAGGTACGCGAGCGAGCTGTAGCCGACGCCGAAGTCGTCGATCGCGATGCTGATCCCGGCCCCGGCGAGCCGGTCGAGCAGCGGCACGGCGGCAGGCTCGACCGCGATCTTCTCGGTGATCTCGATCGTGAGGGCATTGAGTGGGAGACCGTAATGCTCGGCCATGGCGACGACCTCGCCGCCGAACCCCGGCTCGCAAAGGGCGCGCGGCGAGGCGTTCACCGCCAGCGTGAAACCCGGGCGAAGGGCGCGGACCGCGCAAGCGTCACGCACGGCCTCGGCGATGACCCAGCGGTCGATGTCGACGATGAGACCGGTCTCCTCGGCGACGGCCAGGAAGTCGTCGGGTGCAACCAACCCTCGCGTCGGGTGCTGCCAGCGCACCAGCGCCTCGCAGCCGGTGATGTGACCGGTGCGGGCTTCGACGATCGGCTGGTAGTAGACCCGCAGCTCGCCGCGCTCGAGCGCCCAGCGCAGATCGGTCTCGACGGTAAGGCGCTCGGCGGCGTCCGTCTCCATCGTGGGCTCGAAGTGCACGTGCGCGTTGCCACCGCGCGCCTTCGCGCGGTACATCGCCATGTCGGCGCGCGAGACGAGCGCGCGCGTCGTGCGTCCGTGCTCGGGATACAACGCGACGCCGATGCTCGCGCCGACGCGCATCTCCCGCCCGGCCAGCACGATCGGCCGCCGGACCAGGCGGATGATTCGCTGCGCGACGATGTCGACATCGGCCACGCTCGCGATGCGGGGGAGCAGCACGATGAATTCGTCACCGCCCGGTCGCGCCACGATGTCGCCGTCGCGCAACGCCTCGGCGATCCGGTCGGCGATCAGGCGCAGCACTTCGTCACCGACGTCGTGGCCGAGCGTGTCGTTGATCGCCTTGAAACGGTCGAGGTCGACGAACAGGAGCGCGAAGCGGCCGTCGTCGTCGCCTTCGCGCGCGAGCAGCGCGGCCAGTGACTCTTCCAGGGAGAGGCGGCTAGGAAGACCGGTCAGGCGGTCACGGTTCGCGGCCTCCCAGGCGTGCCGCTCGGCCCGCTTGAGCTCGGTGATGTCGATCGAGACGCCGACCGCGCCGTTGACGTCGCCGTAGCGCGGATCGACGATCGGCTCGAGGTGGTGCCGGAGCCAGCGGTCCCCCAGCGGTGCCTCGACGCGGACCGGTACGCCCGTGAACGCCTGGTCGAGGAAACGGCGCGCGACGAGCAGATCGCACGGCTCGTCTAGCAGATCCATGCCCCGCAGGCCGAGGTCGGCGAGCGCGCCCCCCGTGATCGCGCTGAACCGTGCGTCGCGCCCGGTCGTCCACAGGACCGCGTCGACGTTCTGCGTGACGAGTTGGAGCCGCTGCTCGCTCTCCTCCAAGCGGGTCGTGGCGCGCCTGCGCGCCGAGACATCGCGCAGGTAGACCAACGTCTCGTGTGCCGCCGGTTTGATGCGCACCTCGATGCAGCGGTCGGCGGCGGGGAAGACGTAACTGTGCTCGAGCGTCTCGCCGGCTCGCCGCGCGATCGCGATGTCGGGGACGAGCTCGGAGGCAAGCGGATCGATGACTTCTTCGAGGTGGGCCCCGACCAATTCGGCCGATGTCTGTCGGAGCAGCCGCTCTGCCTCGTCGTTCACGTGCGTGACGACGAGCGCTTCGTCGACGATATAGATCCCGTCGGCGACGGCTTCAAGGACGTTGAACCGCCGCTCGACGGCGTCCTCGGCGGCGCGGCGAGCGGCCCGCTCGGCCCGACGCAGGCGGTGGGACCAGAGGGCGAACGCTACCGTGCCGGCTAGACCAGCGACTGCCAGGATCGCGAGCGCGATCAGCACGCTCTACGCCAGACCGAGACCGCGCGCGGAGGCGAGGAATTCCGCGCGCGTCTCCACCCCGAACGCCGCGTAGACCGCCGCCACCTGACGCTCGATCGTATACACGCTGCGGCTGAGCGCGCGCGAGATGTCGCCGATCTCGGCACCGCCGGCGAGCGTCCGCGCAACCTGGCGTTGAAACGGCGAGAGCGTCGCGGGCATTGCGGGCTCGGGGGTCGCGGATGCCGCGGTCGAGACGACGAGCGGGCAGCTTGGGTAAGCCGACGCGTGGAGCGTCGCTTTCTCGCGCCACGAAGGCTCACCAGTCACGTCAGCGAGCGCGCTGGCGGTCATGGCTGCACGAAAGGCGTAACCAAGGTCGGCGAACGTGTCGTACGCGTCGCGCAACGCTCGCTCGGCCGGGCCTACCTGACCTAGTACGGCGTCGATCCGCCCTTGCGTGTACCGTGCGATGGCTTTGCCGCGCCGGTCGCCGTCGAGCGCGAGCGTCGGGTGGACTGCCTCGGTGCCGATCGAGGAGTAGGTGGAGGCGTAGCGCTGTGCGCGCGCCGCGTTTGCCGGTGCGCTCAAGACGGCGAGGGTCAGCAAGGCCATGCGCTCTTCGCCGAACGTCGATTGCCACTGCACCGTATGACTGAGGCGATCCGCCTCAGCGAGTTCCTCCAACGCCCACGGCTCGTTGCCGGCGATCCGCGCCACGAAAGCGCGGTCGAGACGGGCCGTGACCGCCCATGGGACCGACGGCGCGCAGCCCAAGGCGTCCTTGAACGACCACTGGGCGGCGCCCGACCGGCCCCGCATAAACGAATCCCATCCGAGGGAGCGCAGCGTCTGGAAGCGGTCGACGGCGTTCCCGTCGGCCCACGCGATCTGCTCGTAGCGTCTGCGCGCGTCTGCCACACCCTCGCCGTCGCCGATCTCAAAGGCGATGCGCGAGAGCGAGTGACAGGTGAGACCTGCAATGCCGACGTCGAGCGGCTCGTCGGTTTCGAGATCGAGCAGCGCGAGGGCGAGACGGAAATCGGCGACCTGCGCCCGCAGGTTACCCAGACTCCCGTGGTGCCATCCGCGCAGCCCCAGCGCCGCCATCGCGACGCTCGGATCCGGGTGCGCCACCGACGCGGCAACGTCGGGGGCGTTCGGATCAAAATCGTGCGCCATCCAAGCGAGACGCGAGCGGTGGTAGGCGAGGGTCAGCGCTCCGTCCGGCGCTGCTCCGGCGAGCCGTTCCGCGGCGGCGTAGCGCGCCCTCGCGGAGTCGAAGTCGCGGACGTTGCCGAAGGCTTTGCCGGCTGCGAGCTCGTAGGCGAACCGACCTGCCGGCGTCGTCGCTGCGTCGCTGACCGTCGTAAGCCACTCGAGCGCGGCAACCGGATTGTGCCGGAGAGCGTCGGCCTTGAGCACGACTGCGGCGTCGCGAACGTGCTCCGGCCAATCTTCACAGCCGTCGAGGATCGCGAGGGCATCGCCGTACCGCGCCGAGCGCACCGCGCGACGCGCGCGGTGGAGGCTCGACGTCGCATCCTCTCCGACTTGCGTCGTGAGGGCCATGTAGCCTAGTCCGTCAGGCTGCCGATGTTGATGCTGTTCCCGCCGGTGACGGCGAGCGGCAACGGTGCTGGAGCGGCGCCGGCGTCGGCGCCACTCGCGGCGACGGTCTCGCCGCTCGCCGACACGTAGGCGTTCTGGACTACAATCGTCACGCTGCCCGCCGCTAGTGCTTCCAGCGTGAAGCTGCCATCGTTTCCGGATACTGTTGAGTTCAGAATGTTGCCGTTCGGGTCGAGCGCAAGGACCACGGCATTCGCGACAGGCCCACCGGCGGCGTTCACCACGCTGCCCGTAACGTCCGAGGCGTTCGTCGCGATGACGAGTTGTGGGTCGATCAGCGCGACGCTGTTCGTGACGGCGACCGACTCGAGGACGTTGAAGTCAGCGGTCACCGTGACCGAAGAGTCCGACCCGGTCGTGAACGTCGCCGGTGCATCGATCCCGACATACGTCGTGGGGTCGTTTGGCAGGCTGCCGAATTGAACGGGGTAGGTCACGCCGTCTAGGACCACGGTCGAGTTCGAGGGGTCAACCACGAGCTGCAAGGTGTCATAGCTGCCGGCGGGCAGGTTCGCTGCGTACTGTTGAGCTACGGTCTGCAAGGAGAGCAGGTTGACCATCACCTCGTTCGCGTTTACCACGACCGGAGTCGCGACGCCGTTGCTCAGGACATTGATCCCGACTAGGGCGAGGTTGACCTGTGCGTTATCGCCGTCGACAAATGGCGCGTCGAGCAACTCGAGTAGGAACCCGAAGGGGCCGGCCCCGAGGTCCTTCGGGACGCGCAGCCCTCTCTCGACCGATCGCTTGACCGAGACGACGTGCGTCTTGGTCGACAAGTGGTGCCGGCCCGCGGACGCAGGCTGCTGCGTCGAAGAGCCAGGGAGCGCACCCGTGGTCGAAGAGCTTCCACCGCAACCGGCGACGCTGAACAGGAGTGCGAGCGTCACGGCGATCGTCTGTGCCTTCATCCTAAGCCCAATCTGCGGAAACGGTAGCGATCACGTCGCTAAGAGCCGCCTTCATGGCGGCCCGTCATCGGCTCGGCCGACGAACGTCCGTAGGTTCGCCCCTTTACGCCCCCGACGAGGCGGCCGGGCGATGGCCACCTGGCGGCATTATCCATGCCCGACGCGTTTTTTACACTACTTTGTCTGTTAAGTCTTCGTTCGCTCGTTCAATCGGTAGGCAAGATAGGCGAGCCAGCCACGGGGGCCGCCGCCGTGCGTGGAAGGCGCCATAACCACGCCGTTCCGAGCGCGAATTCGACGATAACGCAAGCGAGCGCCGCGCGCGGGCCGAGCCCAGCGTGCCGGGCATCGAGGGCGGTGACGAGCGGGGCGGTGATCGCCGGGGCGACGATCTGCGGCACCGCCGCGGCGAGGTTCCAGACACCCATGGCGGCGGCCAGCGCCCCGCGTGGCAGCACCGCGTACGCTAGGGCCCAGTCGGCGGTGAAGAACGCGCCCCAGGCGGCCCCGGCGCCAAGGCCGCAGCCCAGCGCGACCGGCAGGCTCGGCGCCAAGGCGAATGCTCCGACGGCGAGCGCGATCGCCGCACCGGCCACGGTCACGACGACCCGCTTGTCGATCCGGTCGGCGGCCCGACCGGCCAGCACGGCGCCGAAAACGCCCGCCACCGTGAACACGAGAAACAGGACGCCGGTCGTCGTACGCGCGTCGGCGACGCCGAGCGACTCGCGCACGAAGAAGAACAGGAAGCCGAACAGCGTGTAAAAGCCCACGTTGATCGCCGCGCGCGCGCCGATCACGGTCCGGGCGTTGCGGTCGAGCCGCAGCGGCGTCGCCACCCTCGACATGATGGGCAGCGCGCGCGCCTGCGCATCGGTGACCGCCCAGCCGACGACCAGGCACAAGGCAAGCGCGATGCCCAGCACGAGGCCGTGCAGCAGCGTCGTCAACAGCAGGCCGGCCACGCTCCCACTGAACTGCGCCGCACTCATCCACGAAGAGGCGCGACCGACCCGGTCGCTTTCAATATAGTCGCCGACGACGGCCTGATACGGACCGCCGGCGAGATTCATCCCGAACTGCAGCAGCAGGATCGCCCCCCAGAGCCAAGCGACCGAGGGGAGCGCCGGGAGCGCGACGATCGCCGGAACGGCCAGCGCGACTCCCAAGGCGTAAAACGGGCGCCGGGCACCAGGGCGTCCGCGCCAGCGGTCCGACAGGACGCCGGCGGCGATCTGCACCACCGCCGCCAGCGAAGCACCGCCCGCGGCGAGCAGGGCAAACGTGTCGACCGCGTGCGGGGCGAGCGCGCTGACGCGGTCCTGCAGTACGACGCCCAGGATGGCCGTCCAGACCGCCTGGATCCCGAACCAGAGTCCGGCTAACCGCGCGGCGCGCACGCGTACCGGTAGTCGTCGAGCACATCGACGTCATAGCACAGGCCCGGATCGCAGCCGCGGATCGCAGCGACCGCAACGCCGAGGCGCCGCGTCGCGAGCGCCTCGATGTCGCCGATACCCAACCGCCCGCGCGCGAAACGCAGCGTCATCCCCGGCCCGAGCAGCAACACCATCCGCCACAGGCTCTTGCGCGCCGCGAAGAACTGCGTCGCGAACGTCCGCAGCGGCGCGACCGCCTCGGGCGCGACGACAAACGCGCCCGCGTTGATGACCCGCTCGCGGCCGAGCCGCACCGCGTGATCGGCCGCGCCGGGGAAACGGGCGGCGTACGCGCTCGCCTCGGCGATCCCCATCGTGAGCGCGTAGGGCTCGCTGCGCGCGACCAGGTCGCGCAACCCGGCGCCGTCGGCGAACGGCAAGTCTGAGGTAAGGTAGACGAACCGCTGGGCCGGCCACGCTTCGAGCGCGCGCAGCGCGTTCGTTCCACCGTCGCCCGCGGCGTCGACGACGCGCACGCCGGTGCGCCCGGCGAGATGGCTACGCACGTCGGGACCGCCGACGACGGCGATCGCGTCGATTCCCGCGTCGCGGCACGCGGCGACGACAGCGTCGATCACGGTGCCGGTGCCCCATGGCGCAAGCGCTTTCACCGGCGTCCCAATCGCCCGCGCGAACTCGCCGTCGACGGTTCCCCCGGCGGTAATGACGGCTCGCGTCACCCGGCCTTTCGTGTCGTGCGCAACGGCCGCGTTCCTCTCGCTGCCGATCGAGCCGACGGGGGAGGACCTGTGGCGGGCCGGCCGTATCCTGGGCAGGATGCCCCCGCGTTCTATCATGGTGATCGGCTCGGGCCCGATCGTCATCGGGCAGGCCGCCGAGTTCGACTACGCCGGCGTCCAGGCGTGCCGGGCATTGCGCGAGGAAGGCCACCGGGTCGTCCTGGTCAACTCGAATCCGGCGACGATCATGACCGACCCCGAGATCGCCGACGCGGTCTACCTCGAGCCGCTGACCGTCGCCTCGCTCGAACGAATCATCGCGCGCGAGCGGCCTGACGCGCTGCTCCCGACGCTCGGCGGCCAGACCGGCTTGAACTTGGCGGTCGAGTTGGCCGAGGCCGGGGTGATCGAGCAGTATGGCGTCGAGCTGCTGGGGACGCCGCTCGAGACGATCAAGTTGGCCGAAGACCGCCAGCGTTTCAAGGCCAAGATGCTCGAGATCGGCGAACCGGTGCCGCACTCGCTGATCGTCACCGACGTCGAGGAAGGCGTCGGGTTTGCGGCCGAGGTCGGCTATCCGCTGGTCGTGCGGCCGGCCTATACGCTGGGCGGCACCGGCGGCGGCATCGTGTACGACGAGGCCGAGCTGCGCACCACGTTGCGCACGGGCTTGGACGCCTCGCTGATCCACCAGGCGTTAGTCGAGACCTCGCTATTGGGCTGGAAAGAGATCGAGTACGAAGTCCTGCGCGACCGCGCCGGCAACTGCATCATCGTCTGCAACATGGAGAACATCGATCCGGTCGGCGTCCACACCGGTGACTCGATCGTCGTCGCCCCCTCGCAGACGCTCTCCGACCTCGACTACCAGATGCTGCGCACGGCGAGCATCAACGTCATCCGCGCGCTCAACGTGCAGGGCGGCTGCAACATCCAGTTCGCGCTGCACCCCGATCGCTCCGAGTATCAGATCATCGAGGTCAACCCGCGCGTCTCGCGCAGTTCGGCGCTGGCGTCGAAAGCGACCGGCTATCCGATCGCCAAGATCGCGACCAAGATCGCGCTCGGCCAGACGCTCGACCAGATCCCGAATCCCGTCACCGGCGGCCGCACCAAGGCCGCCTACGAGCCGACCCTCGACTACTGCGTGGTCAAGTTCCCGCGCTGGCCGTTCGACAAGTTCCCGCTGGCCGATTTCCGGTTGGGCACGCAGATGAAATCGACCGGCGAGGCGATGGGGATCGGCCGCAGCTTCAAGGCCGCGCTGATGAAGGCCGTGCGCGGGCTCGACCTCAAGTTCGAGACGCTGACGGGCGGAACGTATCAGCAGTGGAGCGACGACGAGCTGGAGCGCGCGACGACCGAGCCGACCCACGACCGGCTCTTCGCGATCACCGAGTTGCTGCGCCGAGGCCGCACCGTCGACGCGATCCACGCCCTTTCGACCATCGACCGCTTTTGGCTCTGGGAGTTCGCCGAGCTGGTCGTGCTCGAGGAGCGTCTGCGGGCCGCCGCGGCGCCGGACGATCTCGCGGCCGCGGTCGAAGCCGGCTACTCTTCGCGCGGGATCGCCTTCCTGACCGGCGGCCCGACGGTGCGCCCCGACGCGGGCCAGTTCCGGATGGTCGACACCGCGGCGGCCGAGTTCCCGGCGCGCTCGCCATACTATTACCTCTCCCGCGGCGAGAGCGACGAGATGCGGCCGACCTCGCGCGAGGCGGTCGTCGTCGTCGGCAGCGGCCCGATTCGCATCGGGCAGGGGATCGAGTTCGATTACTCGTGCGTCCACGCGGCCTGGGCGCTGCGCGAGGCCGGCATGGCGGCGGTCGTCATCAACAACAATCCCGAGACGGTCTCGACCGACTTCGACGTCTCCGACGTGCTGGTCTTCGAGCCGCCCGGCGCCGATGAGGTCGAGATGACCGCGCGCGCGACGAACGCGCGTGGCGTGATGCTCGCCTTCGGCGGTCAGACCGCGATCAACCTGGCGGCACAACTCGCCGCGCGCGGGATCACCATCGTCGGCAGCGACCGGCGCTCCCTCGACCTCGCGGAAGACCGCGAGAAGTTCGAAGCGGTGCTCGAGAAGCTCGGCGTTGCGCGGCCGATGGGCCGGGCGGCGAACACCTTTCGCGAGGCGCGCGCGATCGCGCGCGAGATCGGCTTCCCGGTGCTGGTGCGGCCGTCGTACGTGCTGGGCGGGCGCGGCATGGAGATCGTCTATAACGAGGGGCAGTTGGCCTCGTACGTCGAGTCGGCGCCGCCGATCACGCCCGGGGCGCCGCTCTTGGTAGACAAGTACATGCGCGGTCGCGAGGTCGAAGTCGACGCCGTCTTCGACGGCGAGGACATTCTGATCCCGGGGATCTTCGAACACGTCGAGCGCGCCGGGATCCACTCGGGCGACTCGATCAGCGTCTATCCGACCCAGACGGTCTCGGACCAGATGGAGGCGCGGATCGTCGCGGTGACCGAAGCGATCGCGCGCGAGCTGGGCATCCGCGGGCTGATCAACATCCAGTTCGTCATCCCCGAAGGGACCGACGAGCTGTTGATCCTCGAAGCCAATCCACGCGCCAGCCGGACGGTCCCGATCATCTCGAAGGCGACCGGGATCAACTTGGTCGCCGCCGCGACGCGGATCGCGCTGGGCGAAAAGCTGCGCGCGATGCCGTGGGGCGTCGGCTTGCGGCCGAAACCCAGTTACGTGGTCGTCAAAGTCCCGGTCTTCTCGTTCGCCAAGATGCGCGGCGTCGAGACGGCGCTCGGCCCCGAGATGAAGTCGACCGGCGAGGTGCTCGGGATCGACGAGACCTACGCGGGCGCGCTGCACAAAGGATTCGTCGGCGCGGGGATCCGGCTGCCGCGCGAGGGCGGCCGCGTGCTGGTCTCGATCAGCGACGAAGAGAAGCGCGACGCGGTCGACCTGATGCGCCGGATCGTCGCCCTCGGCCACACGCTGGTCGCGACCCCGGGGACGTACGACGTCCTGACCGCGCACGGTATCGCGGCCGAGCGGGTCCACAAGATCGGAGGCGGGACGCCCGACGTGCTGTCGGTGATCCAACGGCGCACCGTCGACCTGGTGATCAACGATTTCCGCGCCGGCCGGGGCCCGACCGACAACTACCGCATCCGCCGTGCCGCGGTCGAGGCGTCGATAGCCTCGCTGACCTCACTCGACACCGCGCACGCGCTGGTCACCGCGCTGGAGTCGGAGGCCGGGCCGCCCCGCTCGCTGCAAGAATATCAAGCGACCCACCGCGAGGCGCTCGCAACCTGACGCGCAACGGACCGGGCGGCGAGCGCCCGGCCGGGCCGGCGGCGGAGGAACGGCGTCGTCGGCGCAAAACGACGGCGCAACTCATTTTCACTGGTTTTGACCAAGGTGGTTCGGATGCGCATTCTTCGTCCCGTCCCCGCAGCGCTTGCGACGGCGTTGCTCGTCTCCTCTCTCGGCGGCGGCGCGCCCGTCGCTGCCCAAAATGGGCCGATCAAGATCGCCGTCATCACCGACATGAGCGGGGTCTATTCCGCGCTCGCCGGCCCAGGCGCGGTCGACGCGACCAAGATGGCCGTTGAGGACTTCGGCGGCAAGGTCCTCGGCCGCGAGGTCGTCGTCGACACGGTCGATCACCGCAACGACGGGCCGACGGCCGCCGCCAGGGCACGCGAAGAGTTCGCCGGCGGCGCCGAGCTCGCGCTCGACATGACCAACTCCGCAGTCGGGATCGCGGTCGCCGGCGTGGCGAAGGATCTGCACAAGCTCGCGATCGTCACCGGCGCCGCAAGCTCGCTGCTCACGGGCGCCGACTGCAACCGCTACACCTACCACTACGCCTACGACACCTACGAGCTCGCGCACGCCACCGGGTCCTACATCGCGAAGACCGGCGGCAAGTCGTGGTACGGATTCGTCGCCGACTACGTGTTCGGGAAGTCGATGCTCGGTGACTTCAGCGACGCGATCAAGCCGTACGGCGGGACCTTCATCGGGACGAGCGAGATCCCGCTCGGCACGACCGACTACTCGTCCTACGTGATCGCGGCGAAGAACTCGCACGCGCAGGTGCTGGGCCTGCTCAACGCCGGCCGCGACACGGTCAACAGCATGAAGGCGGCCAAGCAGTTCGGCCTCGACAAGGACATGAAGATCGCCGTCGGCCTACTGTTCCTCAGCGACGTCGATGCGCTGCCGGACGTCTTCGCCGGGTCACGGATCACGACGTCGTGGTACTGGGACATGGATCCGCAGGCGCGGGCGTGGGCCGCTCGCTGGAGCGCGCGCAACCACGGCCTGGAGCCCACCGACATCCAGGCCGCCGACTACTCCGCCACGATGCAGTGGCTGGACGCGGTCAAGGCGGTCGGCACGACGGACGCCGACAAGGTCCAGGCGTATCTGGACGGCCGCAAGTTCAACGACTTCTACGCCCGCAATGCCGAGTGGCGCGCGCGCGACCATCGCGTTATCCACGACGTGTACATCGTCGACGTTCTGCCTCAGAGCGACGTGAAGAAACCGCACGCGTGGTTCCGGGTCGTCCAGACGATCCCGGGCAACGACGCGTTCCGGCCGGTCTCGCAGTCAGAGTGCAAGAAAGACTGGTAGCGGCCTGAGCCCCGACTACCTCCTCACCCAGGTCTTCAACGGGTTGGCGAGCGGCGCGTTCTACGCGCTGCTCGCCTTGGGTTTGAGCGTGATCTTCGGCATGCTTCGGGTGGTCAATTTCGCCCACGGTACGATGTACATGCTCGGCGCGTTCGCGACGTACTACGGCGCGCAGCTCTTCCATCTGCCGTTCTACGCGGCGCTGATCGTTGCGCCGATCGTCGTCGGCGCCTTCGGCGTTCTGCTCGAGACGTCGCTGCTTCGGCGGCTCTACGGGCTCGACCCGCTCTATAATCTGCTGCTCACGTTCGCGCTCGCGCTGGTGATCGAAGACCTGATGCGCCTATTGGCCGGCGCCCTCGGCTCGCCGTACACAACTCCCGATGCGCTCAGCGGGATCGCCAACCTCGGCTTCACGCTCTACCCCGTCTACAAGCTGTTCGTGATCGTCGTCTCGCTCGCGGTCTGCGCGCTGGTCTGGTGGATCGTCGACCGTACGCCGGTCGGGGCCCGTATCCGCGCGGCGACCGAGAACCCGACGCTGGTGCGGGCGCTCGGGATCAACACCCGGTCGCTGGTGACGTGGACTTTTGGCTGCGGGGTCGCGCTCGCGGCACTGGCCGGCGTCCTCGCGGCACCGCAAAGCAACGTAGATCCGAGCATGGGCGACACGATCATCATTTACACGTTCGCGATCGTGGTGATCGGTGGTCTCGGCTCGGTCGTCGGGTCGATCGTGGCCGGCTTCGCGCTCGGGCTGCTGCAGGCGATCGGCGCGGTCGTATGGGCGCCGATCTCGACAACGCTGATCTTCATCGTCATGGTGATCGTGATCGTGCTGCGGCCGGCAGGGCTCTTCGGGCGCCCCGAAGGGTCGCGATGAACCGCCGCACCGCGCTGGTCTGCGGCATCCTGCTGCTGATCGCGATCGTGCTCCCGCTTCCGCCGCTGCGTGTCTACCCGGTCGTCGCGATCGACCTCGTCTGCTTCGCGCTGTTCACCGTCTCGCTCGACCTGCTCTTCGGCTATGTCGGGCTGCTCTCGTTCGGGCAGGCGATGTTCTGGGGCGGCGGCGGGTACGTGACCGCGATCCTGCTCTCGCGCGCCCACATCGACGCCGTGCTCGCCGTCGTGCTGGCCGTGCTCTACGCCGTGGTGCTCGCAGTCGCCGTCGGCGCGATCGCCGTCCGCCGGTCGGGCATCTACTTCGCGATGGTGACGCTCGGAATCGCGATGATCGAAGCGTTCACCGCGTCCCAGTTTACCGATCTTACCGGCGGTGAGAACGGCTTGCCGCTCGACAACCGAGGACACTACTTCGGCGTTCCGATCGAGAACGACGTCGCGTTCTACTACATCGTCCTGGTGCTGGTTGCGCTCGGCGTCTGGTTCGCGCTGCGGATGGTCGCCTCGCCGTTCGGGCGTGTCCTGCGCGGGATGCGCGAGAACGAGCAGCGGATGATCGCGCTGGGCTATCGGGTGGACCGCTACAAGCTGGTCGTGTTCACGATCTCGGGCGCGTTGGCCGGGTTTGCCGGCGCGCTCTACGCGCTGGGCAACCGACTGGCCGGGCTCGACATGGTCGACTGGCACACCTCGGGTGCGGTCGTCATGATGACGGTCTTGGGCGGGATCGGGACGATCGTCGGCCCTATCGTAGGCGCCGGGCTGTTCGAGTCGCTCGACTACTTCGTCTCGAAGACGCCGATCGGCGACAAGACGAACCTGGTGATGGGCACGATCTTCGCGTTGTGCGTCCTCACCTTTCGCCGGGGCATCGTCGGTGAGCTGCTGGCGCGGCTCGCCGGGCGGCGCGAGGTGGGCTGAAGCCGCCTCAGACGCCCAGCAGGTCCAGCAGCTCGCGCTCGCGCGCGATGACTTCCGCGTTCTCCAGCGTCTGCGCGACCTGGCCGTGGACCACGATGTGGTGGCGGTCGGCGACGCCGGTCGCGAAGCGCACGTTCTGCTCGACCAGCAGCACGGTCATCCCATCGGCCTTCATCGACCGGATCAGCTCGCCGATCTGCTCGATGATCACCGGCGCGAGCCCTTCGGTCGGCTCGTCGAGCAAGACAGTGCGCGCACCCGAGCGCAGCACGCGCGCGATCGCGAGCATCTGCTGCTCGCCGCCCGAGAGCGTCGTCCCCGCCGCCTGCGCCCGCTCCCGCAAGTTGGGGAACGTCTCGTAGATGCGCTCGAGGCTCCACCCGCGCGGGCCGACGACCGGCGGCAGCAGCAAGTTCTCCTGGACGCTGAGGCTGGCCAGGATGCCGCGCTCCTCGGGGACGTAGCCGATCCCCAGCCGCGCGATGCGATCCGACGGCCGACCGACCAGCGCGACACCGTCGAGCACGACGGTCCCCCGGCGTGGCGGCACGATCCCCATGATCGCGCGCAGCGTCGTCGTTTTGCCGACCCCGTTGCGGCCGACCAGCGTCGCGACCTCGCCGGTGCGGACCTCGAACGTCATGCCGTGCAGGACATGCGACTCACCGTAGTAGGCGTGGACGTCACTGAGCGCGAGCATCAGGGATACCCGCCGCCGAGGTAGGCGGTGACGACGCGCGCGTCGGCCCGCACCACGTCGTAGGTTCCCTCGACCAGCACCTTGCCGCGCTGCATCACGGTCACCCGGTCGGCTAGATGATGGACGACCTGCAGGTTGTGCTCGACCAGCACGACCGTGCGGCCGCGGGCGATCCGCCGCACCAGCGCGACCGTCGCGTCGATGTCGCCCAGGCCTATCCCCGCCGTCGGCTCGTCGAGCAGCAACACGCGCGGTTCCTGGGAGAGCGCGATCGCCAGCTCCAGCGATCGCTTGCGCCCATAGGGCAGATTCACCGCCGGTTCGTCACGCTCGCCGTCGAGGCCGACCGCATCGAGGGCCGCGCGCGCCGGGTCGTCGAGGACGGCCGTCGTCTGTGCCGACGCGAGCAGGCGGCGCGAGAGCGAGGTCTGCGCCTGCAATGCGATCTTGACGTTGTCCAGCACGCTCATGTGCGGGAAGATGCTGGTGATTTGGAAGCTGCGCACCATCCCCATCCGCGCGATCGCGGCCGGGTCGAGGTGCGAGATCTCGGCACCGTCGAAGCGCACGCTCCCGCGCGTCGCCGGCGCGAAGCCCGAGAGGACGTTGAACAAGGTCGTCTTCCCGGCGCCGTTGGGGCCGATGATCGCATGGATCGCCCCCTCGGTGACGTCGAGCGAGACGCCGTCCAGCGCGGTGAACCCGGCGTAGACCTTGACGACGTCGCGCGTCGAGAGGATCGGCTCGCTCACGAAGGGGACTTCCCAGCACCGTGGCACGGTTCCTCGACGAGGCGCACCGGGTCAGGCTGGAGGACGAAGAGAGTGCACGAGACGGTGCTCGAGATCGAAGCCCCGCGGGTGAAGTTCGGGCGCGGCGCGATCGACGAGATCGGTGCCGAGGCCGCGGCGCTCGGCTTGCGGCGAGTCGGTCTGTTCACCGACCCGCGCGTCGGCGCGCTCGAGCTGACCGCGCGGGCATTGGCCGCGTTGCGGGCCGCCGGCGTCGACGTCGCCGTCTTCGACGAGGTCCGGATCGAGCCGACCGACGGCTCGTTCCGCGCGGCGGCAGCCTTCGCGCGCGATGCACGGCTCGACGGCTACGTCTCGGTCGGCGGCGGTTCGGCGATCGACACGGCCAAAGCGGCAAACCTCTACGCGACCTATCCGGCGCCGTTCGAGCGCTACGTCAGCGCGCCGTATGGTGAGGCCGCGCTGGTCCCCGGTCGGCTCGCGCCGCACATCGCTTGCCCGACGACCTCGGGGACGGGCAGCGAGTGCACCGGCGTCGCGATCTTCGACTTCGAAGCGCACGCGATCAAGACGGGGATCTCCTCGCGTCATCTGCGACCGACGCTGGGTGTGGTCGACCCCGCCGCGACGCGCACGCTGCCGGCGGCCGTCGTCGCCTGCAGCGGGTTCGACGTCCTGGCGCACGCCCTCGAGTCGTTCACCGCGAAGCCGTACCGTCAGCGGCTCCGTCCCGCCACGCCGCTCGCGCGCCCGATCGCGCAGGGTGCGAACCCGTACAGCGATCTGGCCTGCGTCGAAGCCCTGCGGCTGCTCGGCGCGTACCTCGTGCGGGCGGTCGCCGACGCCGGCGACGACGCGGCGCGCGAGGCGGTGATGTACGCCGCGACGCTGGCCGGGATCGGCTTCGGGAATTCGGGTGTCCACGTTCCGCACGGCATGGCGTACGCCGTCGCCGGGCTGGTGCGCGACTTCCGGCCGTCCGGCTACGACACCGATCACGCGATGGTCCCGCACGGGATGTCGGTCATCCTCAGCGCGCCGGCCGTCGCCCGGTTCACCGCGCCGGCGGCGCCGGAGAAACATCGCCAGATCACGGCGCTGCTCGGCGGTGAGGGGGGCGGCCCCGACGGCGAAGTCGGCGACGCGCTGGCGGCGGCGCTGCGGGAGCTGATGGCGGCGACGGCGATGCCGGCCGACCTGCGGGCGCTCGGCTACGGCGAGCGCGACGTCGCCGCGCTGGTCGAGGGTACGTTCGCCCAGCAGCGGCTGCTGGCCAACGCGCCGCGCCCGGTCGCGCGCGAGGACCTGGCGGGTCTGTTCACCGACGCGCTGCGCGGGGTCACGTGAGGGCGGTCGTGCAGCGCGTGACCCAAGCCTCGGTGACCGTCGCCGGCGAGGTCGTCGGCGCGATCGAAGGCGGCGTGCTGGCGTTGGTCGGGGTCGCCGTCGGCGACGACGAGCGTGCCGCCGACGCGGTCGCGCAGAAGATCGCGACGCTGCGCATCTTCGACGACGCGCAAGGCGCGATGAACCTCGCGCTGACCGACGTCGGCGGCGCCGTCCTGCTCGTCTCGCAGTTCACCCTGCTGGGCGACACCCGCAAAGGACGCCGTCCGTCGTTTGTCGCCGCGGCGCGCGGCGAGCTGGCCGAACGCCTCTATCTGCGCGTCGCCGACGGACTGCGCGCGGCCGGTCTGCCGGTGCAGACGGGTCGCTTCGGCGCCGACATGGCGGTCGCACTGGTCAACGACGGACCGGTGACGATCCTGCTCGACACCGAGCATCCCTCGCCGGTGCAGGCGTGATCGGGCCGGCCGCCTTCACCGTCTTCGCGCTCGGGCTGCGCCACGGCGCCGACCCCGATCACCTCGCGGCGATCGACAACGTCACCCGCAACGCTTACGTGCGCACGCCGCGCCTGAGCCGCTTCGTCGGGACGTTCTTCGCCGGCGGTCACAGCGTGATGGTCCTCGTCATCTCGGCGCTGGTCGGCCTGCTCGGTACGCGTTTCGCGGCCCACGGCGCGCTGATCGAGACGATCGGCACCTGGATCTCGATCGTCGTGCTGCTCGCCGTCGCCGCGCTGAACCTGCGCACGCTCTCCACCGGCGAGACCCGGCCGGCCGGCATCCGCACGCGTATGCTCCCCCGCCGCTGGCGCGAGAGCACGAGCGCGCTGGCGGCGATCCCGATCGGCTTCCTGTTCGGCTTCGGCTTCGAGACCTCGAGCCAGCTCGCGGCCTACGCCGTCGTCTTCGGCGCCGACGCCGGTCTGCTCGGCGCGATCCTCATCGGCGCGACCTTTTCGGGCGGGATGATCGCGACCGATACGCTCGACTCGCTGCTCGTGCACCGGCTGGTCTCGTATCGCGGCGCGCGGCTCCCCGGCGTGATGCGCCTGTGGATCGGCACGGTGACGGCGCTGGCGGTCGTGGTCGCCGCGTACGAAGGCGCGCAGTTGCTCGGTTGGCAGTCGCCCTTCGGTGACCTCACGCTGAGCGTGGCGCTGGTCGTCGCCCTGCTGGTGGTGTTCGCCGTCGTGTTCTTTCGCACGTGGGGTGACGATCCCGAGCACGCCTGAGGCTTAGCTGCCGCTCCAGCGCGGCGCGCGTTTGGCGAGGAAGGCTTCGACGCCCTCGCGGAAGTCGGCGCTGCCGTAGCAGGCGCGGATCAGGTCGTCGCCGGGCGGAATGACGCGCGCGGCGCGCAGCCTGCGGAAGCCCTCCTTGGTCGCCCGCAGCGTCCCGGGTGCGAGCGCGAGCAGTTCGCGGGCCACGCCGTGCGCGTGCGCGCGGACGCCGTCGGCCGACGCGACGACCGCCGTCAGAAAGCGGGCCTGGAGCGCCTCCTCGGCGGCGAGCAGCCGGCCCGTCAGCAGCAGCGCCTTGGCCGCGTCGGAGCCGATCAGCTCGGCGACGCGCGCCAGGTTGCCGATCGAGAGACAGTTGCCCAGCGTGCGCGCGATCGGCAACCCGATCCGCGCTCCCGCGGCCCCGAAGCGCAGGTCGCAGGTCGACGCGATCGCGACGCCGCCGCCGGTGCAGGCGCCGGCGATCGCCGCGATCGTCGGGACGCGAATCGCTTCGAGCGCTTGCATCACGGCATCCATGCGGCGTTCGTAGGCGATCCCGTCGTCGGCTGTGAAGCCGCGGAACTCGGTGATCGCGGTGCCGCTCACGAAGGCGACGTCGCCAGTGCCGGTGACGATGACGGCGCGCACCTGCGGGTCGGCGTCGAGCGCGCGCGCCTGGTCGCGCAGCGCGTCCCACATCGCGAAGGTCATCGCGTTGCGCGCCGCCGGGTTGTCGATGACGACGGTCGCGATCCCCGCGTCGTCGCGCTCGACCCGGATCATGCCTGCACCGTCACGCCTGCGCGCGCGAGACGGTCGACTTCGTCGGCGTCGAGGCCGATCTCGCGCAGCACCGCGAACGATTCACCGCCGAGCAACGGGCCGGCACGTTCCATCCGCGGTGGCGTCGCGCTCAGGCGCAGCGGAGAGCCGAGCTGGCGGACCGACCCGAGCGTCGGGTGCGGCGCATCGGAGAAGAAGCCCCGAGCGGCGAGATGCGGATCGGTGAAGACGCGGTCGAAGCTCCAGATCGGGCCGCACGGGACGCCGACCGCCGTCAGCGCCGCGATCCACGCCTCGGCCGGGCGGGTGCAGGTCGTCGCTTCGATCCGCGCGATCAGTTCCACCCGGTTCGCGAGCCGGCGCTCGTTGGTCGCATAGCGCTCGTCGGCGCTGAGCGCGGCCAGCCCGAGTGCGTCGCAGGCGCGCAGCCAGTGGTCTTGCGTGTTCGCCCCGAAAGTGAACCAGCCGTCGACGGCGCGCACCGCCTGGTAGGGCGCGATCGACTGGTGCGCCGAGCCGGTCGCCTGCGGGACCTCGCCGGTCGCGAACCACCGGCCGGCCTCCCAAATCGCGAGCGAGACCGCCGACTCGAGCAACGAGACGTCGATGTGTTGCCCTCGACCGTCCCGCTCGCGCGCGCGCAGCGCGGCCAGCACCGCGATCGTCGCATACAACGCGCAGGTCAGATCGGCGATCGGTACGCCCACTTTGGCCGGCGCGCCGCCGGACTCACCGGTGATGCTCATCAAGCCGGACATTCCTTGCGCGATGATGTCGAGCCCCGGCCGCTCGGCATACGGGCCGTCGGCCCCGAAGCCCGAGACCGAGCAGTAGATCAGGCCCGGCACCGAGGCGTGCAGTGTGGTGTAGTCGAGCCCGAGACCGCGCATCGTCCCCGGTCGCAGGTTCTCGATCACGACGTCGGCGCGTTCGACGAGCCGGCGGAAGACCGCCTTCCCATCGGGCGACTTCAGATCGAGCGCGAGGCTGCGCTTGTTGCGGTTGAGGCGCACGAAATTCGAGCTCTCACCGTCGATGAACGGGCCCGTCTGGCGGGTGAGGTCGCCGCCGCGCGGGTTCTCGACCTTGACGACGTCGGCACCGAGATCGGCGAGTTGCATCCCGCAAAACGGGACGGCCATGAAGTTGCCGACCTCGACGACCCGCAGGCCATCGAGCGGTGGGCGAGCGCTCTGCATGGCGGAGGAGATTTCCTCGGCGAGGCGCTACTCCTGGTACACCAAAATACCTCAGCCCCGCAGGGAGGCCCCGATGCCGATCACGTCCACCCGCCGCGTCTTTCTCACCTCGTCGGCAGCGGCGTTCGCCTCGATCGGCATCGTGCGCGCCCCCGCGCGAGCCGCCGACTTCAGTTACAAGGCGGGGACGAACCAGCCGGTCGACCACCCGTTGAGCGTCGCGATGAAGGAGCTTTGGGACGCCGTCCGGAGCGAGACGAACGGCCGGCTCGACGTGCAGACGTTCCCCAACAACCAGCTCGGCGGCGATACCGCGATGATGCAGCAACTGCGCTCGGGCGCGCTGCAGTTCATGACGCTCGACGGTGGGATCCTCCAGGCGGTCGTGCCGGTCGCCGCGATCCAGGGGATCGGCTTCGCCTTCAAGGACTCGACCCAAGCCTTCGCCGCCTTCGACGGCAAGCTCGGCGCGTACGTCCGCGATCAGATCGCTGCCAAAGGCATCCACGCCTTCGACCTGATCTGGGAGAACGGGATGCGAAACGTCACCTCCTCGACCAAGCCGATCCGCAACGCCGGCGACCTGGCCGGCTTTAAGATTCGCACCCCCGAGGGCAGCCTGTATCTCGACTTGTTCCGCTCGCTGGGCGCGGCACCGACGCCGATCAACTTCAGCGAGCTCTACACCTCGTTGCAGACGCACGTCGTCGACGGCCAGGAGAATCCGCTGCTGAATATCGAGTTCGCGCGCTTCTTCGAGGTGCAGAAGTACCTGAGCATGACCGCCCACATGTGGAGCGGCTACTGGCTGCTCGCGAACGGCGACGTGTGGAACGGGCTCCCGCCCGACTTGCAGGCGATCGTGATCAAGCATGCGCGTCTGACCACGCAGCGCCAGCGCGCCTCGGTGATGAAGTACAACGACACGCTGGCCGGCAAGCTGCGCTCGCAGGGGATGCTGATCAACGAGGTCGACCGCGACGGAATGCGCGCCAAGCTCGGCGACTTCTACCACAAGTGGCACGCCACGTTCGGCGACCAGGCCTGGAGCCTGCTCGAGCAGTACGCCGGCAAGCTGGGCTGAGGCACGCTCAGCCGCCCCGGACACGGCACCGCCCTCGACGCTCAGGGAGGGCGTGCGAGGGCGGTTGAGGGGTGCTTTCGCGCCGGCCGGCGGCGCGACCTTCGTTATGTTCAGCGGGATATAGCGCGAGCCCGGTGCCCGCGCCGCACCGCGCCCTCCAGGGCGGCGACGTGCGGTTGGCCCCGCTCGTGCACGATCTCTTCCAGGGCGCGGTACTCGCGGACGACCAGCCGGCCCAGGGCCGTCACTTGTGCCCCGCCGCCCTGCGCCCCGCCGGGCCGGGCGCGGACCAGCGGCGTGCGGAAGAGGCCGTTGAGCTCCTCGACCAGCGTCCAGGCCCGGCGATAGGACATCTTGAGCGCCCGCCCGGCGGCGGAGATCGAGCCCGAGTCGGCGATCGCCTCGAGCAGCGCGACCTTGCCGGGGCCCAGTGCCGCGGCCTCGCCGAACACGACCCGCAGCGTCAGGCGTGCCATGCCCGCCTCACGGCGCCGCGAAGCCGCGCGCACGCAGAAAGCGCTGGCCGGCCGGCGAGAGGATGAAGTCGACGAAGGCCTGCGCGCCGCTCGGGTTCGGCGCCGTCGTCAACGCCGCCATCGGGTAGACGGCGTCGGGCGAAACGCCCGGCGGGAAGGGCAGCAGCGTCACTTGCGCGGCCAATTGGGGCGTCACGTCGGTCACGTAGACGACGCCGACGTCACCTTCGCCGAGCGAGATCTTCGTCGCGACCGCCTTCACGTCGAGCTCGTTGGAGACGACGTTGTGTTCGACCGCGGCGGCGAAGTCGACCGGAAAACCCGGCGTTCCGGCGGCGTGGGCGAAGGCAGCCCGCGCGTAGCCGCCGACCGGGACCGTCGGTGCCGCCAGCACGATCCGCGTGCCGGGGCGGGCCAGATCGGCCAGCCCCGCGATGTGCGCGGGGTTCGCCTTGGGGACGATCAGCGCGAGCCGGTTGCGCGCGAACGTGTGCGGCGTTCCGCGCACCCGCTGCGCGTCGACCAGCACGGTCATTTGCTTCTCGTTCGCCGAAGCGAAGACGTCGGCCGGCGCGCCCTCGCGGATCTGCGTGGCCAGCGTGTCCGAGCCGCCGTACGAGAACGTCACGACGGTGCCGGTGGCTTGGGTGAAGGCGGCGCCGGCTGCATCGAACGCCTCGCGCAGCGAGGCGGCGGCGAAGACGGTGAGGCTGCCCGGTGCGGCGGCCGCCGGGGCGCTCAGCGCGAGCAGTCCGGCCAGGGCGCCCAGCAGGGCGGAGGATCTCTTCATGCGCCGGCTCTTCGACAGGCCAGCGCTGTCTCCACTCGGATACAACGACTGGCGCACGGGGGGATGATTCAGCGGGAGCGCCTCCGCCGCACGCCGTACGCCCCGCCGATGAACGACCGCCCCGACGAGCCCCAGCCCCGGGCCTACGTCCTCGGTGGCAACGCCAGCACGCTGGCGTTCACCTCGAGCCTCGTGCCGGAGAACCGGCAGGTCACGGCGTGGCTGGTCCCGCTGGCGTGGACGCCGGTCGGCGTCGTCCTCGGCGAGACGTGGCAGCGGGTCGGCATCGCTGCCGACAACCTGGCGGGCTGGACCGACCAGACCTTCGACGCCGCCGACGAGCGTTCGTTCGTCTCGTCGTTGCGCGAGCTGGAGCTGCTGGCGCGGATCGGTTGGAGCGCGGCCGTCCCTGAAGCGTTGACCGACGAGGTCGTCGTCAACGCCGAGGACGTCCCGGAGGACATCCTCGACGCGTTCGGACGTGCCGCCGTGCCGCTCACCCAGTGCGCGATCTGCCGGCGCACCTGCGTGCGCGACGACTTCGTCTGGAACGAGCGCCGCCTGTGCGCGTGGGACTACCATGCCAGCGTCTTCGGGAAGCGCGGCCCGTGGCGCGCGGAGCCGTACGAGGACCGGCTGTTCGAGACGCTCCCCCACGCGGCGTACGTCGCCGGCCCGCTGCTCGAGGACGTCGGCGTCGACGCCGTCCTGGCGGTCGACGGGCTCCCCGATGACTTGTCGCGCCGCTTGATCAACGAGGCGATCGCCGCTGACGGCGGGCCCGCCTATCTCGCGGTCCGCGCGGGGAACAGCGGCTACACGCTGCTGCGCGAGCGCCCGGCACCACCCAGCGAGGGGGCTTGACCGATCGGGCGATCGCGCGCCTGGGCGCGCTCTTCGTCGTCTTGTTCGCCGCGCTCGCGCTGCGGCAGCTCTGGCTGCAGGTGATCGCCGGACCACAGCTCGCGGCCAGCCGCTACAATCCACGGCAGACGGCGCTCGCGGTCGGCCGCGGCGCGATCCTCGCCTCCGACGGGACACCGCTCGCAATCACGCAAGGCGAGCGGCGCGTCTATCCGCAAGGCGCGCTGGTCGCGCAAGCGGTGGGCTACTTCTCGCCGCGCTACGGCGCCAGCGGGATCGAAGCGGCGTTCGACGCCGATCTCACCGCGCGTCCGGAAGCGCTCGGTCCGCTCGAAACGTTGCGCGAGATCGTGACCGGAACGCACGGCGCGCCGCGCGGCGCCGATGTCGTGACGACGATCGATCTCCCCATCCAGCGGGCGCTGGTCGCCGCCCTGACGCACTTCCGGCGCGCGGCGGGGATCGTCCTCGATCCGCGCACCGGCGCCGTCCTCGCGCTGGCCTCGGTCCCGAGCTACGATCCCAACCGGCTCGATGCTCGCTGGACCACGCTGATCCACGATCCCGCACTGCCGTTGCTCGATCGCTCGACCAACGGGCTGTATCCGCCGGGCTCGACCTTCAAGATCGTCACCGCCGCCGACGCGCTCGACGCCGGCGTCGTGACGCCGCAGTCGGTCTTCGACGATCCGGGGACGTTCACCATCGGAAACGCGACGATCCACGACGACGAGCAGGAGCGCACCGGTCATCAGAACCTGGCCGGCGCGTTCGCGCTCTCATCGAACGTCGACTTCGCGCAGATCGCGTTGCTGATCGGCGTGCAGCGGTGGCTCGCCGACGCCGCGCGCTGGGGCCTCGGCGCGAGCGCGCGGTTCGACCTGCCGGTCGCCCGCGACCACGTCCCCACCCAAGCCGAGCTGACGCCCGGCGTGCTGGCGCAGCTCGGCTTCGGACAAGCCTCGCTGCTCGTCACGCCGATGCGCATGGCGCTGATCGGCGCGACGATCGCGCACGACGGCACGACGCCGCGACCGTATGTCGTCCGGCGCATCGCCGGGGCGGATACCTCGCTCGCCGTGCAGCCCGAGACGCTGGCGCACCCGATCTCGACCGAGACCGCGCACGAGGTGCGCGACCTGATGATCCAGGTCGTCGCGCGCGGCACGGGGACGGCGGCTCAGCTCCCCGGCGTCACCGTCGCCGGCAAGACCGGTACGGCGACGAATCCGCACGGCGCCTCGCACGCCTGGTTCGTGGCGTTCGCCCCGGCCGAGGACCCACGCGTCGCGGTCGCCGTGGTGATCGAGAACGTCGGCTACGGCGGCACCTACGCCGCACCGATCGCACGCGACATCCTGCGGGTCGCCCTGGCTCAGTCGCGAAGATAGCCTCGAACATGGTGATGGAGCGAGCGCAGCGGAATCACGCACAAGCTGACATGCTGTTGCGAGCTCGGACCGGGGGGCCCCGCGCCGAAGGCGTGGGGGGCGCGCAGCCTGGGGCGGAGCGCCTTTAGAATGCAGCAAGAGCAACTTCTCAATAACCGGTATCGCGTCGACGGGCTCCTCGGCAACGGGGGGATGGCGATCGTCTACGTCGGGACCGACACGCTCCTGCGGCGCCGCGTCGCGATCAAGGTGCTGCGCGATCAGTACGCCTCCGACGACGACTTCGTGCAACGCTTCTCCTACGAAGCGCAGGCGGCGGCGAAACTCTCGCACCCCAACATCGTCAACGTCTACGACTTCGGGCGGGCAGAGGACGCGTACTACATCGTCATGGAGCTGGTCGACGGCGCGACGCTGGGCGACCTGTTGCGCGACGAGCGCGTGTTGCCCGAGCCGGCCGCCGTCGACTACGCGATTCAGATCGCCAGCGGTCTGGCCTACGCGCACCGCCAGGGGCTGCTCCACCGCGACGTCAAGCCGGCCAACATCCTGGTCACCACCGACGACGTCGTCAAGCTGAGCGACTTCGGCATCGCGCGCGCCGTCTCGGCGCACACGCTGGGTGTCACGCAGCCCGGGATGGTGATGGGCAGCGTCGCGTACCTCTCACCCGAGCAGGCCCAGAACCACTCGCTCGACGAGCGCAGCGACCTGTACGCGGTCGGCGTCGTGCTCTACCAAATGCTCACCGGTTCGCTGCCGTTCACCGGCGACACCCCGGTCGCCGTCGCACTCAAGCACGTGGCCGAACCCGCGCCGCCGATCGACCCTGCCGCGACCGGGGTCAGCCCGGCCCTCGCGGCGATCGTCGCGCGGCTGCTGCGCAAGGCACCCGACGAACGCTACGCCTCGGCGACCGAATTGGCCAGCGCCTTGCGCGAGGCGCGCGAGCGGCCGCACGCGACCCAGGACTTCGTCTTCCCCGAGGCGCCGGCCGGGCGAATCGCCCCGCCACTGCCCAAGCCGCGGCGCCCGCACGCGCCCGACCGCCGCGACACCGGCGTCGAGGTCGCCGACCCGCTGCGGCCGGCCTTCGAGCGGCGCTGGGCGATCATGGCCGCGTTGCTGGTGGTGGCGATCGCGATCGGCTTCTTCGCGATCGGTGGCGGGGGACTGTTCGGTCCGCTGGCGACGATCGTGGTCCCCGACCTGAGCGGGAAAGATTCGAACGAGGCGCGCGAGGCGCTGTTCCGGCTCGGGCTGCGCTGGACGCTCGCGAACGAGTCGAGCGAGACGGTCGCGCAGGACCACGTCATCCGACAGGATCCGTCGCCGGGCGGGAAGCTGCCCCACGACGGGGTCGTCGGCCTGGTCGTCTCCGATGGTTTGCCGCGCGTCCAAATCCCCGACCTGACCGGCTACGCGGTCGCCGACGCGCAGCGCAGCCTGCAGAACGCGAAGCTCCAGACGACCCTCAAAGAGGCCTACGATCGAACCGTCCCGGTCGGCCAGGTCGTCTCGCTCGACCCCCGCGTCGGCACGCAAGTTCACGAAGGCGAGACGATCACGCTGACCGTCTCCAAAGGCGCGCAGCCGATCGTCGTCCCGAACGTCGTGAACATGAACATCGACGATGCGCGCCGTCTGCTCGGCGCGAAGGGCCTCGACGTGACCGTGGCTCCGCCGACCTCGAGCGACACGGTCCCGGAAAACATGGTCGCCACGCAGGTTCCCGCGCCGGGAGCGACCCTCGCGCCGCACAGCGCGGTCACCGTCGCGATCAGCACCGGAGCGGTCGCACTCAACGTCCCCGACGTGGTCGGCCAGGATCCTGACGCCGGCCAAGCCACGCTGCGCGCCGCCGGCTTCGCCGCGCAGCTCGCCTATAACGTCGACGCCGGGAACGCCGGCGGGAAGATCGCGATGCAGAGCCCCGACGGTGGGACGCAGGCGAAGAAAGGATCGCTCGTCACCGTCTACGTCAACGTGCCGGGCAGCGTCCCCGACGTGAGCGGGATGAACCTCGCCGACGCCGAGAAGGCGCTGCGGGCCCAGGGCTATCAGATCGGCAACATCGCGTACACCGCGGAGGGCGGCGTCCAACCGGGCCAGGTCGTGCGCACCGAGCCCGAGGCGACCAGCCCGCTGCGTCCGGGCGAGTCGATCAACCTGACCGTGCTGCAGGGCGGCCCACCGGCGCCCGCGCAAGCACCGCACCAGCCGCAGAGCCAGCCGAGATGAGGCGCGTGATCCTGGGCGTCGACCCCGGACTGCGCACGACCGGCTACGGGGCGATCGTCGTCGGCCGGGACGGCCTGCGCCTGGTCGAAGGCGGCATCGTCACGCCTGACCCCGGACTCCCGCTCGAGCAGCGGCTGGTCCAGCTCCACGCCGCGATGGTCGAGGTCGTCTGCGCGATCCGGCCCGCCTGCATGGTCGTCGAGGAGCTGTGGACCGCGTACAGCCACCCGCCGACGGCGGTCCTCATGGGCCACGCGCGGGGGGTGATCGCGCTGGCCGCCGGAGCGCAGGGCGTCGCCGTCCACTCGCTGGCCCACGCGATGGTCAAGCGCGCCCTGGTCGGCAGCGGCGCCGCCCGCAAGGCGCAGGTCAAGGGGATGGTCATCCAACTGCTCGGCCTGACCGCGCCGCCCCAGCCGGACGACGTCTCCGACGCACTGGCGCTGGCGATCGCCTTCGCGAATGTAGAAGCGCAACGCGAGCGCTTCGCCGAACTGGGGGTTGCGATGCCCCAGCGCCGCTCCCGCGCCCCGCGTCTCGCGTAGCCGGCCGATGTTCTCGCGAATCACCGGCGCGGTCATCGACCAGACCGGCGACCTCGTGCGCATCGACGTGGCCGGCCTCGTCTACGACGTGCTCGTCCCGCCCAGCGTTGCGGCGAAGGTCCCCGGCGCCGGCGAGACGACGCTCGAGATCTATCCGCACTTCGCGCTCGACGGCAACGCCGGACGCTTCACATTCTTCGGCTTCACCAACGCGATCGAGCGCGAGTTCTTCGAGGCGCTGCTCTCGGTCGCGTCGATCGGGCCCAAATCGGCGGCCCGCGCCTTCTCGGCGCCGATGGCGCGCATCGCGCGCGCGATCGACGAAGGCGATCACGTCTTCTTGCGGACGTTGCCGGGGATCGGCCAGCAGAAGGCACGCGACATCGTGGCCAAGCTGCAGGGGAAGGTCACCCGCTTCTTGTTGATCCAGGACGCACCAGCGCGCGCCGCCGCCGAGTCACCCCCGATGCCGGAGTTCGCCGGCGAAGCGCTGGCCGTGCTGCTGCAGCTCGCCTACAAACGTACCGAGGCCGAGGCGATGATCGCGCAGACGCTCGATCGCGCGCCGCAGATCGCCGATGCCGAAACGCTGCTGGCCGAGATCTACCGCGGGCGGCATGCCGCGGCGGTCGCGCCATGAGCGATTCGGTGCGTCGGCGCGTGATCGGCCCGGCCGACGGTGCGCCGCCACCCGGTGCGGAAGAAGAGGAAGCCGCGGGGCCGCGGGTCGTCGGGGCCGACGCCTCGCTCGAGGACGAGGTCTACGGCGCGACGCTGCGCCCGCGCTCGTTCGAGGATTACGTCGGCCAGGTGCAATTGGTCGAGAACCTGCGCATCGCGATCGACGCCGCGGCGCGGCGCGGCGAGCCGCTCGAACATGTCCTCTTCTCGGGGCCGCCCGGCTTGGGCAAGACGACGCTGGCGAACCTGATCGCCCGCGCGACCGGCGGCGCGCTGCGGCCGACCTCTGGTCCTACCCTCGAGAAGCCGAAGGACCTGGTCGGGATCTTGACCGCGCTCGAAACCGGCGACGTGTTGTTCATCGACGAGATCCACCGCCTCGGCACCGTCGTCGAGGAGTACCTCTACCCGGCGATGGAGGACTTCCAGATCGACTTCGTCGTCGATCGCGGCGCCTATGCGAAGACGCTCAAGCTGCCGCTCAAGCGCTTCACGCTGGTCGGCGCGACGACGCGCGCCGGGATGCTCTCCGCGCCGCTGCGCGACCGTTTCGGAATCGTGCACCATCTAGCGTACTACGAGCCGGCCGAGTTGCACCGCATCGTCGAGCGCAGCGCGCGCGTGCTCGGCATCGCGATCGAGCCCGAAGGCGCGCAAACGATCGCCGCGCGCAGCCGCGGCACACCGCGCATCGCGAACCGCCTGCTGCGGCGCGTGCGCGACTTCGCCGAGGTGCGCGCCGACGGCGTGATCACCGCCGCGGTCGCCGACGAGGCGCTGCGCCGCGAAGGCGTCGACGCGGCCGGCCTCGACCGGCTCGACCGCGCTTACCTCGAGACGATCGCGAACCAGTACGGTGGCGGTCCGGTCGGGATCAACGCCCTCGCCGCGACCCTGACCGAAGACGGCGAGACGCTCGAGGACGTGGTCGAGCCGTACCTGCTCAAGATCGGCTTCGTGCAGCGCACGGCCAGCGGCCGCAAGACGACGCCGGCCGCGCTCGCGCACCTGGGCCTCGAGGGACGCGGCACGGATCAACCGCGGCTGCTGTGATCGACCGGCTGGCCTTCCTGACGCTGCTGGGCGCGACGACGGTCGCGACCGGCGGGCTCGACGTCTGGGAGCCGTCGGGGACGCAGATCCGGGTCCTGGTCGACGCTGACCTGCGCGGCCGCGAACCCGCCGACGTGGGCGATGGAACCTTCGCCTTCGACGGGCGGCGTTGGCGCGGTGCACCCTCGACCGTTCCGGTCGCCGACGGCCGGTTGGGGTTGGTGACGGCGATCGACGTCGATGCGTACCTGCAAGGGGTCGTCCCGCTCGAGCTCTCGCCCGGCTGGCCGGTAGCGGCGCTCCAGGCGCAGGCGATCGTCGCGCGGACCTACGCGCTGGCCCATCGCACGCTCTCCCGCCCATGGGACGTCCTGGCCAACGATGCCGACCAGCGCTGGGGCGGGGTGGAGGCCGAGGTGCCGGCGGCGACCGCGGCGGTCCAGGCAACCCGCGGCCAGGTCCTCGGCTATGCCGGCGGTCCGGCCAGCGTCTTCTATTCGGCCTGCTGCGGTGGGCACACGGCCGACGGCGCGTCGGTCTGGGGCCGCCAGCCGATTCCCTACCTGCGCGGGGTCCCCGATCCGGCCTGCGCACCGGCGCCCGATTTCCGCTGGGCTCGCAGCCTCCCGCTCGACCGGATCCTGGCCGCCTTCGGCGACCGCACCGGCGGCACGTTGACCGGGGCGGACCTCTCCGATGCCGACCCGACCGGCCGGCCCCGGACCCTCACGCTGCACGGCGAGCGCAGCGCGCAGCTCGAGGTCGATGAGTTCCGCCGCGCGCTCGGTTCCGCACTGTTGCCCAGCAGCTGGCTACGCAGCGTCAGCGTCGAGGGGACGCAGGCCGCGCCGCGGCTGGTCATCGAAGGGTCAGGCCGTGGGCACGGCGTCGGTCTCTGCCAATGGGGTGCGCGCTTCCGCGCCTCGGCGGGAGCATCCGCAGCCGCGATCCTCGCCTGCTACTTCCCCGGCACGACGGTGAGCGGTGTCTGAGGAGAAACGGGCTGAGTCGAGTGTCCGGCTGCGCAAATTCATCGACGTCGTGGTCGAGGACAAGCTCTCGTTCACCCTCTTTCGGGGGGCGATCGCCGATCTGAGCTCGACCGGGATGCGGCTGATCTCCGATCAGTATCTGCCCAAGGGGACGCGCTACACGTTCACCATGAAGCGGGCGCCGATGCTCACCCTGCGGGGTGAAGTGCGCTGGGTCCGCGCCTTCGAGCGCGACACGTTTCAATGCGGCATCTTCTTCGTCGACGTCGAAGAAGAAGACCGCAAACGCTTGCAGTCGTTCCTCGACATCGAGCGGCAGCGCGTCTCGACCTCCTAAAGCGTGGTCGAGGTCGACCCGCGCACCGTCGCGGCGTATGACTACGAGCTCCCCGACGCCCTGATCGCGCGCGAGCCGGCGGCGCGGCGCGAGGATGCGCGGCTGCTCGTCGTGCACCCCGACGGGACGCTGGCCGACGAGACGTTCGCCGCCTTCCCGTCCCTGTTGCGCGCGGGCGACCTGCTCGTGCTCAACGAGACGCGCGTCGTGCGCGCCCGGCTGCGCGCGCGGCGTGAGGATGCGTGCGAGGTTGAGCTGCTGTTGCTGCGCCCGCGCGCGCAGGCGGCGTTCGATCCCGCCGCGCGCGAGTGGTTGGTGCTGGCGAAGCCGGGCCGCCGCGCGCGCCCGGGTACCCGGCTGCAGGTCGGGCCGGCCGGCGCGAGCATCGTCGAGGTGCTGCCCGACGGGCCGCGCGTGCTCCGGTTCGACGAAGGCGTCGATATCGGCGCACTGCTCGAAGCACACGGCGAGGTCCCCCTCCCACCGTACGTCGGTCCGGGCGATCCGGCCCGCGCCGAACGCTACCAGACCGTCTTCGCGAGGGTGCCCGGGAGCGTCGCGGCACCGACCGCCTCGCTGCACTTCACGCCCGCGCTGCTGTCGCAGCTCCAGGCGCGCGGCGTCAGCCTAGCATCGCTGGTGCTCGACGTCGGGATCGGGACGTTTCGCCCGATGAGCGGTCGCAGCATCGACGAGCACTCGCTGCACGCCGAACGCTACGCGATCCCAGCCGAGACGGCGCACGCCGTGGCGGCGACCAAATGCGCCGGGCGACGGGTTGTCGCGGCGGGGACGACCGTGCTACGCGCCCTCGAAGCGGCCGCCGTCGGCCCCGGTACGGTGCGGGCCGGCGAAGCCGAGACGGAGCTGTTCGTCAGGCCGGGCTTCGCGTTCCGCATCGTCGACGTGCTGCTGACCAACTTCCACCTGCCGCGCTCGACGCTGCTGGTGCTGGTCGCCGCCTTCGCCGGGTACGACCGGACGCGTGCGGTCTACCACGAGGCGATCGCCCGCCGCTATCGGTTCTTCTCGTTCGGTGACGCCATGCTGCTCGAGCGCGACCCGACGGCCTGCGCGCCCGTCCCCGACGGGCCGGTCGGCCCTTCCGGCCGCCAGGTTGGACGACAAAAAAGCGACGAGGTAAACGATTCTTCACACCGGCGTGGGGGCGCCGCGGGCGACACGTGAGAAGACCCCTTTCATCGTGAACGCCTGGGGTTTGGATTTCGCGACCCTGCCCGCGTCCCCGCAGCAACGCCGCGCGGCGCTGCTTGCGGCTGGGGTTTTGGGTGGGCTCTCGGTGGCGTGCCTCCCGTTCGCGCGGCAGCAGCTGGGTGCGTTCCCGGGCTTTCTCACGCTCTACGGCGGCGCCGTCCTGATGGGGCTGGGGATCACCGGCGCGATCTTCTTCGCGCAGTTCACCCTGACGCGCAAAGCCTCGCTGCTGGCCCTGACCTGCGGGACGCTGTTCTGCGGGATCGTCTTCATCCCGTACGTGCTGACCTTCCCGGGGACGGAGAGCACGGCGGTGTTCGGGACCCTCAAGAACGCGCCGAGCTACCTGTGGGTGCTGTGGCACACGGTACTGCCGTGCTCGTTCGCGCTCTATGCGCTGCTGTGGTCGTGGGAGAGGCGGCGCCGGGTCAGCAACGGCGCCGCGGCGGTCGCGCTCGCCGGCACGATCTTACTCGCCTTTGGCGCCGTCGAAGCGCTGGTGCACCTCAACCCGGTCCTCCCGCCGCTCATCCGCCACGGTATGTACGGCCCGGCGATCTTCATCGCACTGACCTGCGTCGCGCTGCTCTCCGCCTGGGTCCTGGTCATCCTGGTGCTGCGCAGCGACCGCACCGTGCTGGACGCCTGGCTGACCGTGCCGGCGACGGCGTACTTCGTCGACGCGTTGCTCAATGCGTTCGGCGCCGAGCGCTACAGCGTCGGCTGGTACGGCTCGAAGCTGGACGTCGTCGTCGCCACCTGCTTTCTGGTCGTCGCGCTGCTGCTGGAGACCAACCGCCTCTCGCGCGTCTTGGGCAACAACGAGGCGCGGCTGCGCGGGATCGTCAACGGCGTGGCCGACGCACTGGTCGTCGTCGACGCGCGCGGGGCCGTCGCTTCGGTGAATCCCGCAGCCGCCGCGCTGTTCGGTTTCAACGCCGACGATCTGACCGGCACGCCGATCTCGCGCCTGCTGCCCGACTTCCCGTCCGCCGCGCAAGCGCCCGAAGCGACGGTCGTCGAGACGACCGCCCGCGATGCGCGCAGCACGCTCTTCCCGGTCGAGTTCGCGCGCGGCCGCGACACGACCAACGAATCCGGCGAGACGATCCTCATCCTACGCGACATCACGCAGCGCAAGCACGCCGAGGAAGCGATTCGCTCGGCCCACGACCGGGCGATCGAGGCCGCCGAGGTCAAGTCGCAGTTCCTGGCGACGATGAGCCACGAGATCCGCACGCCGATCAACGCGGTCGTCGGGATGTCGGAGCTGCTGATGCAGTCCGATCTCGACGACGAAGCGCGCGAGTACGCTTCCACCGTGCGCGACTCGGCCGAGTCGCTGCTGGCGATCGTCAACGACATCCTCGACTTCTCGAAGATCGAAGCGGGCCGCATGGAGCTGGAGTCGGTCCCGTTCTCCCCCGTCGTGGCGGTGGAGAACGCGACCGACATCCTGGGCGCCGCGGCACGCAAGAAGGGCCTCTCGCTCTCGACCTACGTCGGACCCGACGTCCCCGGGCGCGTCCTCGGCGACGCCGACCGGCTGCGTCAGGTGCTCTTGAATCTGCTGGGCAACGCCGTGAAGTTCACCGCCACGGGCAGCGTCACCGCGCGCGCCGTCGTCGACCGCATGGAGGGTGACGACGCCGTGCTGCGCTTCTCGGTCACCGACACCGGCCCGGGGATCCCACCGGAGGTCGCCGAGCGGCTGTTCGAGCCGTTCCGTCAGGCCGATCAGTCGACCCGCCGGCGCTACGGCGGGACGGGGCTGGGGCTGTCGATCTCACGCCGCATCGTCGAGTTGATGGGCGGCAAGATCGGCTTCGACTCGAGCCCCGGCCGCGGCTCGACCTTCTGGTTCACCGCCCCCTTCCCGCGCGTCGCCGAAGCCGAGCAGTCGGTGACCGACACGCTGCGCGGGATGCGCGCGCTGGTCGTCGACGACGAGTCGGTCGCGCGGCAGGCCGTCGACCAGTACTTGCTGGCTTGGGGCGTGATCGCCTCGAGCACCGGCAACGCGCCGCACGCGCTCGAGTTGGCGCGGGCGATGGCGGCTCGCGGTAGCGCGTTCGACGTCGTGCTGGTCGATCGCGGCGCCGGCGGCGACGGTCTGGCCTTCGCGGCACGACTGCGCGCGCTGCCGGGGCTGGCCAACGTCCCGCTGGTGCTGATCACCGGTACCGAGGAATCGGCCTCGGCGCCCGAGGTCCTGGCCCGCGGATTCAGTGCCGTCGTGCGCAAGCCGATTCGGCAGAAGAGCCTGCACGACGCGCTCGCGGCGGTGCTGCCGGGGACGGCCGGAGCCGAGCCGCCGCCGCAGATGCGCTCGCCCGAACCGGTCCAGATCGACCGCAGCGAGGCCCGCATCCTGATCGCCGAGGACAACGTGGTGAACCGCAAGCTCGCGTTGCAGCAGCTCAAGAAGCTCGGTTACGCCGCGCACGCGGTCGCCGACGGGCGCGAGGCGATCGACGCCGTCGCCCACGGCGACTTCGATCTCGTCCTGATGGACTGCCAGATGCCGGACGTCGACGGGTTCGAGGCCACCCGCGAGATTCGGCGCGCCGAGAGCGTCCGCGGTGGCCACGTCCCGATCGTCGCGATGACCGCCAACGCGCTCGAAGGCGATCGCGAGGCGTGCTTGGCCGCGGGGATGGACGACTATCTCGCGAAACCGGTCCAGCTGTCGTCGCTACGCGCGATGGTGGAACGTTTCGTGAACGGAGTGGGAGTTGCCGGATAAGCAGATCTTGGACTTGACGCGCCTGGAGGAAGCCTTCGAGGACGACACCGTCGGGATCGCCGAGCTGCTGGAGATGGCCTTGCAGACCGGCGCGAAGCACTGCGAGGTGCTCAGCAACGCGCTGGCCGCCGGGGATGCCCCAGCCGTCGCGCGCGCCGCGCACGGGATCAAGGGGAGTGCCGGTAACATCGGGGCAAATAGCGTCATGGCGCTCGCCGCGACGCTCGATGCGCGCGCGCGCACCGGCGACCTCGCCGGCGCGCATGAGGTGCTCGACGCGATCCGGCGCGGCTACGCCGAAGTCGCCGACGAGGTGCGCAGCTACCGCGCCAGCCTGGGCTGAGCGCCCTTTAGCGGGCGCGCGGCGAGGTGACGCCGACGCGCGTACGCGCGTGCGTGTACCAGACCAGACCCGGACCCCCCTCGCGCTGCTTGCGCACGTGCTTGCGTTCGGTGTAGTCGATCTCGACCCGGCCCGCCGCATGCGCCCGGCTGTGCGCCGCTGCTAAATCGGCGGCGGCGTCGAGATCGTCGTCGCTGGCCGGCGCGCCCGGCGGCGCTTGCAGCACGACGTGCGAGCCAGGGATCCCGCGCGCGTGAAACCACAGATCGTCGGGGCGCGCGATGCGGAAGGTGACCTCGGCGTTCTCGCGCGGCGAACGGCCGACGTAGATCCGCGCCCCCGACGGACGCTCGACCCGCATCGGCGCGCGACGACGGGTGGTGGCCGCGGCGGCGCGCACCGGCGGCCGCCCCTCGAGCGCGTCGAGGTCGTCGCGCAGCTCGGCCAGCGTCGCGCCGTCCTCGGCCCGCTCCGCCTCGAAGGCCAGCACCTGGAGCGCCTCGTCCCGCGCCGCCAGCGCGCCCTGGCGACGCGCCAGGTGCGGCAGCGCGTCGGCGGCCTTGCGGTAGCGCGCGAAGTAGCGCAGTGCGTTGCCCCTGGCATCGAGCTCGGGGTCGAGCACGATCGTCAGCGACGGATTGGTCGCGGGGACGAAGCTGGTCGCCCGGGCCGGCACCTCGAGCGCGTGGGTGAAGAGTGCGTCGCCACTCGCACGCAAGCGGTCGCGATGCTCGACCTCGGCGACGCGGGCTGCCAGCCCGGCCAGCTCGTCGGCGGTGGCGCGTTGGCGGCGCGCGATGCGCGCCACGAGCGCGGCGCGTTCGCGCTCGCGCCGGTCACCGCGCTGCGCCGCACTCGCACCGCGCCGGGCCTCGCCGAACAACGGAAGTAACTCGGGTTCGCGCCGCTCCTCGGCTGCGGGGAACTGCGCCAGCGGGACCACGTGCACGGCCAGCAGCGTCCCGACCGGCGCGCGATAGAGGAAGAGCGGCGCGTCGGCGGCCGCGGCGGCCTCGGCCCGGGTCTGCAGCGCGGCGGCGGCCTCGGCGTCGCCGCCGTGACCCTGCGCCTCGAGCGAGGCCGCGAGCAGCCGCGGGAGCCGCACCTCGCTCAAGGGCGGCGGCTCGTAGGGCAAGCCGACCTGGACCGAGCGCGTCTGGTTCTCGGCCGGTGAGAACTGCTTGGCCGCCGCGACGACCGTCCGCCCGCGCAAGACCACGACGTTTCCGAACCGCGGAACCAGCTCCAGGACCAGGCGCGCCTCGCTGGCGACGCCGAAGCGCGAGGCCGTCCCGAACGTCAGGACCAGCACCCGGTCGCCATGGCGGGCTTGCACCGCGGTCAGCCGCTTCCCGCGCAGGATCCCCGTCGCCGTGCGCAGCCAACCGGGGTCGGTCGCCACGGCCGGCTCGGCGTCCTCGAGGGTCACCGACGGCGGGCTCCCAAAGACGTCGATCGCGAGGGTTGCCGGGCCGCGGCGGACCCCGGCGAAGCCCAGCGCGACCCGGCCGTCCTCGAGCAGGCCGGCGTCGTCCAAGCGTGCGCCGTGCAGGGCCCGTTCGAGTTCGGCCGCGATCCGCCGCATCAAGATCCAGTCGGTGGTCATCGCGGGCAGGTGCTTTCCCGCCGTCTCCGTATTTCTCCGTGTTTGACCCTATTGGAGGAGGAAACTGGTCCTGACCGGGCCCGGTCTGTTGTTCGTCGTTTCGGGCCCGTCGGGAGCGGGGAAGGATACGCTGGTGGAGGGTCTCAAGGCCCGCCACGAACGCCTCCTGTACTCCGTCTCCGCGACGACCCGTTCACCACGCGCCGGGGAGCGTGACGGCGTCGACTACTTTTTTCTCACTCGCGCGGAGTTCGAACGGCGCTGCGACGCCGGTGAGTTCCTGGAGCACCGAGAGTACAACGGCCATCTCTACGGAACGCCGCGCTCCTTCATCGACGAGGCGCTCCGGGACGGGTACGACATCGTCTCCAAGCCTGAGGTCAACGGAGCGCTCGCCATCCAGCGGGCTTTCCGTGGCGCGGTCCTGATCTTCATCGTCCCCGACAAGTTCTCGCATCTCCGCTCGCGCCTCGAGGCGCGGCGAACCGAGACGAACGAGCAGATCGCGGTGCGCCTCGAGATCGCGCACGATGAGTTCACCTTCGTTCGGCACTTCGAGTACCTGGTCATCAATGAGGAAGCGCACCCGCAGCAGGCGGTCGACGACCTCGAAGCGATCGTGCGGGCCGAACGGTACCGCATCCATCGCTACCCCGACACCCGACTGAAAGAATTGGAAAGCACCTGATTATGAGCGATAGCGTTTTCGGCGACCTTGACGGCCTGCTGCAGTACGTCGACTCGAAGTTCTCCCTCGTCAACGTCGTGACGAAGCGCGCCAAGCAGCTCAACAACGGCGCCCCACCGCTGACCGAGCGCGTCAACCCGAACAAGCCGGTTTCGACCGCCTTCAACGAAGTTCGCGCCGGCAAGATCCCCTACCACCGCACCCGCGAAGGCATCAAGTAGGGCCTGGCTGCTATCTCCGTGAATCCCGGCTTGTAAATCATGTGCGGGATCGTCGGCTATGTCGGCAAGCGCGATAGCGTGCCGATCATCCTCGAGTCGCTTGGGCGGCTCGAGTACCGGGGCTACGATTCGGCCGGCATCGCGGTGATCGATGCCGCCGGGCGGCTCACCGGGTCGAAGGCCGAAGGCAAGCTCGCCAACCTCGCGGCGCGGCTGCGTGACGGGACCGCGCTGGCCGGGACGACCGGGATCGGGCACACCCGCTGGGCGACCCACGGCCGGCCCTCCGACGCGAACGCCCACCCGCACATGGACTGCAGCGGCCGCTTCGCGGTCATCCACAACGGGATCATCGAGAACTACGCCTCGTTGCGCGCGCAGCTGCTCGCCCAGGGGCACGACTTCCGCAGCGAGACCGACACCGAGGTGCTGGCGCACCTGATCGAAGCCCACTACACCGGCGACTTGGTCGCGGCGGTCCGCCAGACGCTCACGCAGGTCCGCGGCGCGTTCGCCCTGGGCGTGATCTCGCAGGACGATCCGGAGACGCTGATCTTCGCGCGCAACGGCGCCTCACCACTGATCGTCGGCCTGGGTGAGGGCGAGATGTTCGTCGCCTCCGATATCCCGGCGATGCTGCAATACACGCGCAAAGTCGTGATCTTGCAAGAGGGCGAAGTCGTCACCGTCGGCCGCGACGGCTATGCGGTGACCGCCTTCGACGGCGCGCCGGTCGAGCGTGAGGTGCAGTTGATCGCCTGGGACGCCACCTCCGCCGAGAAATCCGGCTACAAGCATTTCATGCTCAAGGAGATCTTCGAGCAGCCGACGGTCATCAAGGAGACCCTGGCCGGCCGGATCGACGAGAGCCACGACGTGCAGCTCGGCGCCGAGCTGAAGATCGACGAGATCGTGTTGCGCGCGATGACCAAGATCTCGATCACCGGCTGCGGCACGGCCTACCACGCCGGGATGGTCGGGATGTACCTGATGCGCGCCCTGTGCAAGCTGCCGGTCGAGATGGAGCTGGCCAGCGAATTCCGCTACGGCGACCGCTATATGGACGCGCGCACGTTGACGATCGCGATGTCGCAGTCGGGCGAGACCGCCGACACGATCGAGGCGGTCAAGATCGCGAAGGAAGCCGGGACGCCGGTGATCGGCGTCGCGAACGTCGTCGGCTCGCATCTCGCGCGCTTGGCCGATGCGACGCTCTTCACGCGCGGAGGACCCGAGATCTCGGTCGCCGCGACCAAGACCTACGTCTCGCAAGCGATCGCCGCTACGCTGCTGGCGCTCTACCTGGCCCGCATCCGCAAGTCGGCGCCGCTCGAGCGCTTGCGCGAGATCGCCGAGGGCACCAAGCTGCTGCCGGCCGCGATCGACGTCGTGCTCGACACCTCCGATGCGATCAAGAAGGTCGCGCGCCGGGTGCGCCGCGCGCGCTCGGTGCTGTTCCTGGGCCGCTACGTCAACCTCCCGACCGCACTCGAAGGCGCGCTCAAGCTCAAAGAGATCTCGTACATCCACGCCGAGGGCTACGCCGCCGGCGAGCTCAAGCACGGCCCGATCGCCCTGCTCGACAGCAAGACGCCGGTGATCGCGATCGTGACCGAAGGCCGCGTGCGGGAGAAGATCCTCTCGAACATCGCCGAGTCGCGCGCCCGCGAAGCGCCGATCATCCTGGTGGCGAACCACGGTGACGACGAGGCGGCGGCGCTGGCCGACCACGTGCTGTGGGTGCCGCGCGTCGACGAGATGCTCTCGCCGATCGTCAACGTCATCCCGCTGCAGTTGTTGGCGTACCATATCGCGGACATCGACGGCAAGGACGTCGACCAGCCGCGCAACTTGGCCAAGACGGTCACCGTCGAGTAGCGCCGGCGTGCGCTCCGACGGTCGTGCCGCCGATCAGCTCCGCGCCGTCTCGATCGAGCCGGGCTATCTCGCCTTCGCCGACGGCAGCGTGCTGATCGCGCTCGGTCGCACGCGGGTGATCTGCGCGGCGACGATCGAGGACCGGGTGCCGCCGTGGATGCGCGGGCGCGGGACGGGCTGGATCACGGCCGAGTACGCGATGCTCCCGCAAGCGACGCCGGAGCGCAATCAGCGCGAGGCGACGAAGGGTCGGCTCGGCGGTCGGACGCACGAAATTCAGCGGCTGGTCGGCCGCGCGCTGCGGGCGGTGGTCGACCTCGGCCTGCTCGGCGAACGTTCCGTGCTGATCGACTGCGACGTGATCGGCGCCGACGGCGGGACGCGGACCGCCTCGATCACCGGCGCCTGGGTCGCGCTAGGCCTGGCCTTGCGCAAACACTTCGACCCCGCCAAGGCGGCGGCGTGGCCGCTGCGCGGGCAGATCGCGGCGGTCTCGGTCGGGATCGTCGACGGGGCGCCGGTCCTCGATCTGCCGTACGAGGAGGACAGCCGAGCCGAGGTCGACATGAACGTCGCGATGACCGACAGCGGCGGCTTCGTCGAAGTACAGGGGACCGCCGAGGGCGAGCCCTTCAGCCGGGCCCAGCTCGACGGGCTGCTGGGTCTGGCGGAGGGCGGGATCCGGAACCTGTTCGACGTCCAGCGTGACGCGCTCGCCCGTGGTTGACCGCGAGCGTCTCGCGGCGCTCGTCGCGGCAGTCGGCGCCTTCCACGTCACCGATCGCGGCCTGCGAGCCGCCCAGGCGCGGATCGCCGCGGCGCTCGCCGCCGGCGAGGTCGAGCCGACCGCCGTCCGCGCCTACCTGAGCGCCGTCCGGCGCTACTTCGAGCCCTACGAGCGGGAGGCGCGCGGGCAGCTGCGCCACGTCGATCGGGAGCTCGAACGGCTCTACCAACTGCAGTACAACCTCGCCGCCGAGCGCGGCGTCGTCGGCCGGCGGATCGAGGCCGTGCGAGGCGTCCTCGACGCCCTTGCGGAAGTGCGGCGCGAATGAAGGTCCTCGACGAAGTCGGTCGTGATACGACGAGCGTCTTCGCCTACGCCGGCGGCGTCAGCGAGTTGCTCGTGGACGCGCTGCGCTTCATCGTGATGCTGCAGATCCGGGTCGGCGAGACGTTCGACCAGGCCTTCTTGCTGGGCGTGCAGTCTTGGCCGATCGTGGTGCTGACCGCGCTCTTCACCGGGATGGTGTTCTCGCTCGAGAGCGCCGTCCAGGCGGTCTCGTACGGCGTCGGAAACCTGGTCGGCGGCGTGGTCGCGTTCTCGACGGTGCGCGAGCTGGGGCCGATGCTCTCGGCGGTCGTCGTCGCCGGCCGCACCGGCGCGGCGATCGCCGCCGAGCTCGGCTCGATGACGGTGACCGAGCAGATCGAAGCGCTGCAGTCGCTCGGGCTCTCGCCGACCCGGATGCTGGTCGTCCCGCGGCTGGTCGCCCTGGTGGTGATGCTGCCGCTCTTGGCGATGATCGCCGACGTGGTCTCGATCCTGGGCGGGATGTGGGTCGCCCACATCTACGCGCATATCTCGTACGAGTCGTTCATCGACTCGGCGCGCTTCATCGTCCCGTTCGGCGACGTGCTGCGCAGTTTGGTGAAGTCGGCGGTCTTCGCCGTCATCATCGCGATCGTCGGCGCCTACCAGGGGCTCTCGACCCGCGGCGGCGCGGCCGGCGTCGGCCGCTCGACGACCGGCGCCGTGGTCGTCTCGGTCATCCTGATCTTCGTCTTCAACCTGGCCCTCTCGTATCTGCTCTACGGGGGGAGCTGATGCCGGAGATCTGGGCGCGAATCGAGGACGTCTGCGTTCGCTACGGGCCGAAGATCGTGATGGAGAATCTCACCCTCGACATCGTCGAGGGCGCGATCACCTGCATCATCGGTCTCTCCGGCGCCGGCAAGTCGACGACGCTGCGGCTGCTGAACGGGCTCAAGCAACCCGACAGCGGCCACGTCTACATCAAGGGGCGCGACATCACGACGCTGCGCGAGCGCGAGCTGATCGATCTGCGCCGCACGATCGGGTTCTCGTTTCAGTTCGCGGCGCTGTTCGACTCGCTGACGGTCGGCGAAAACGTCGCCTTGCCGCTGCGCGAGAACACGCACATGAGCGAGGCCGAGATCAAAGATGTGGTCGCGCACACCTTGGAGTCGGTCGGGCTGGCGCACATGGAGGACCGCTACCCCTCCGAGCTTTCGGGCGGGATGGTGAAGCGGGCGGGATTCGCGCGCGCGGTCGCCATCAACCCGCAAGCCGTCCTCTACGACGAGCCGACGACCGGACTCGATCCCATCATCACCCACGTCCTGACCGACCTGATCGTGACCCAACGCCGGCGCCTGAACGGAACCGCCGTCGTGGTCTCGCACGACCTCCCGAGCATCTACCTCATGGCGGACTACATCGCGATGCTCTTCGAGGGTGCGATCGTCGCTTACGGGAGCGTCGAGGAGATCTGGCGCTCCGAGAACCCCATCGTGCAGCAGTTCTTACAAGGGAGTGAGATCGGGCCCATCCCGATCTAAACGCGATGAGCAGACAGGCCTACGTTGGACTCTTCACCGTCGTCGCGCTGATCGCGCTGTTCGCGATGTTCTTCGTGCTGGAGAACATCGGCACGCAGGGGCGCTACCAGACCGGCATCCACTTCAAGGCGGCCGCGGGCCTGCACAAGGGCGCGCTGGTGTACGAGAGCGGCGTGGTGGTCGGGCTGGTCGAGCGGACGATCCTCGAACCAGATTTCACGGTCGACGTGATCGTCTCGATCGACAACAACGTCGACGTCCCGCGCAACGCGCGCTTCTTGGTCCAAGCCCCGTTGACCGGTGACACGACGCTGGAGATCGTGCCGCTCACCGCCGAGCGCGCCGTTGCGGCCAACGTCCTCCCGCGCGAAGTCCTCCCCATCGACCAGCAGCCGGTCGGGACGAACCCCGCCACGCTGCAGGACCTGCTCGACTCGGGCCAGGGCGAGGTCCACCGGCTCGACACGATGTTGTCGGAGCTCGAACGCCGCGAACCGAAGCTGCTCAATACCCTGCAGTCGGCGCTCGACAACGCGAACCAGGTCGCCGTCACGACGAACCATACCTTCGGCACCCTCTCGAAGCGAATCGACTCGCTGACCGACACGCTGCAGCTCGCGCTGCAGCAGGGCAGTGCGAACCTGACCGACATGACCCAGCAGCTCGACTCGGCCGTGAGGCGCAACAGCGGCCACTTTGACTCGATCGCCGTCGCGCTCGACGCCTCGGCCCGCGATCTCCACACGACCGCCGACCACATCAACGACCTGGCCTCCGATCCGCGCCTGCGCGCCGACATCATGACCACGACGCACGAGCTGGCGGCGACGGCAACGACCTTCGCCTCGCTGGCGAGCGACCTGCGCCAGGTGACGGCGAACCCCCAGACGCAGGCCCAGCTGCGCGACACGATCGCCAACGCCGACGCCGTCATGCAGCGCGCGAACTCGCTGCTCGGGCGCTTCGGCGGCCGGTCGACTGCCGAGAGCGGCGCGACGCCGGCGCCCGCCGGCTCGCCGCCGCCGGGTAGCTCGCCGCTGCCGGGCGCCCCGACCGGACCGCACGCCGCGACGCCCAACGGTTCGGCCCAGCAGAACGTCAAGTTCAAGGTCGGCGATCTCGTGCAGCAGCTCATCGCCTTGCAAGTGCGCGTCTCCGAACTCGACGCCGAGGCGGCGAATGCGAACTCCTCGCCGCTGCTGACGCGCGACCGCGGTCCGTCGACCGACGTCGGCGCGGTCCTCTTGCCGCACGGCACGACGTCGCTCTACACGGGGGTCAACGACATCGGCGGCCCGGCGTCGAGTGTCAACCTCGACGCGCTCTCACACGTCTCGTCGCACCTGCTGATGGGCGGCGGGGTGCTCTACTCACGGCTCGGCGCGCGCGCGCTCTACGATCCCGGCACGAGCGGGGTGGGCTTCGAGGCGCTGGTCTACGACCCGCGCCACCCGACCGCCGACGGCTACCTGAACCTCAAACTCGGGGGCGGGCTCGAGCTCTTCGGCGGCGAGCGCGACGCAACGCACACCGGTCGCCGCACGGTCTTCGGCCTGCAGTTCCAGTTCTGAGATCGTGATCCCGCTCTGGGGGGATCGCCGGATCCCGGCGACCGCGTGGAGCGTCTACGCCATCGTGGCGGTCAACGTGTGCGTCTTCGTGGTTGAGACGCGAGCGCCACACCCCGACGCGCTGATCGCTGCCTTCGGCGTGATCCCGTACGACGTGACGCACGACGTCGTGCTCCCGCCGCCCGCGCCGCCGTTTCCGCCGCTGACGCTGATCAGCGCCCAGTTCGTGCACGGCTCGCTGGCGCACATCGGCTTCAACATGCTCTTCCTGCTCGTCTTCGGACCGGCCGTGGAGTATCGCTGCGGTCACCTCCGCTTTTTGGCCTACTATCTGCTGTGCGGTACCGTCGGCGGCGTCACCCAGATTCTCTGGGCTCCGGCCAGTCACGTCCCCGAGATCGGCGCCTCCGGGGCGATCGCCGGCGTGCTCGGTGGCTATCTGGTCAGCTACCCGTTCGCGCGGATCGGGACGATCGTGCCCATCGGCTGCTTCCCGCTCTTCCTGCGCCTGCCCGCGCTGCTGGTCATCGGCCTGTGGGCACTGGCGCAGTTCGTGGCCGGCTACGGAGCGATCGGCGCCGACGCGGCGAAGTCGAGCGGTGGGGTCGCGTACTTCGCCCACCTCGGAGGATTCTGTACCGGCGTGCTGATGATCGGTTTGGTTGCGACGCGCAACGGGGGGCCACGCTGATGCGAGTCGGGATCGTCGGCGCGGGCGCCCTCGGCACGCTCTTCGGCCACCGGCTGGCCGCCGAGAACGAGGTCGTCCTGCTCGAACGCAGCCCGGAGATCGTGGCCGTGATCCGCGCCGCCGGATTGCGGGTCGACGGCAGCGCCCGCACCGCGCGAGTCAGCAGCGAGCCGCGCGATCTCTACGGCGTGCAGATCCTGTTCGTCTTCGTGCGCGCGACCGACACGCTGCGCGCGCTGCGCCCGTTCGCCGGCGAGCTCAGCCCGACCGCGGCGATCGTCTCGCTCCAGAACGGCTTGGGGAACGAAGAGGCGATCAAGACCTCGCTCGGCGGCGCGATCCCGCTGGTGATCGGCGCCACGACCGAATCGGCGTTGACCGTTGCGCCGGGCGAAGCGCGCCGCGTCGGCGACGGGACGACCGTGCTCGGCAGCGCCGGTGCCTCGCCCGAGGTCGTCAACCGGGTCGTGCGGTTGCTGGTCGTCGCGGAACTGCGTGCCAGTGCCGCGTACGACATCCGCCCGCACCTGTGGGGGAAGTTGATCGCGAACGCGGCGATCAATCCGGTTGCGGCGCTGCTCGAGCGCCCGAACGGGATCGTCTTGACCGACGAACACGCCGGCGAGGTGGCCCGCTCGTTGGCCCAGGAGGCCGCGACGGTCGCCAACGCGATGCGGATCCCGCTACCGTTCAGCGACCCCTGGTCGTACGTGCGCACGATCGTCGAGCAGACGGCCGAGCTCGACAACTCGATGCTCTTCGATCTGCGCGCCGGGACTCGCACCGAGGTCGATTTCATCAACGGCGCGGTCGTCACCGCCGGGCGGCGCGCCGGCGTCGCGACGCCCTACAACGAGACCTTGACCGCCTTGGTCAAGGCGCGCGAGGCCGCAGGCGGCGGCCGGGGTGGCCGCTAGGAAAGCGTTTAAGCTGGCGCCCCTGGGGAGAAGCGTGCAACAGACCGTGATAGACCGGACGCTCCTTCGCACGCTCTCGGTGGCTCTGCTCGCGCTAGCGGGCGGCTGCGGCGGCGCGTCCGCGGACGCCAAGGCATCACCTCCACCGTCCCCCGCGGTCGTCACCGTCGTCGCTCAAACCGGCACCATCTCACCCAGGCTCGCGATCGCCGGCGTCATCGTGCCGTATCGGCAGATCGGCATCGCTGCCAACCTCGCCGAACCGATCGTCTCGGTCAACGTCCAGGAGGGCGATCACGTCCGCGCCGGCCAGGTGCTGGCGAAGCTGCTGACCGACGATCTCGAAGCGTCGCTCGCCTCCGCCGAACGCGTCGTCTCCGAAGACGTCGCGCGCTACAGCCAGACCTCGTTCCAAACCGGCGCGGTCAACGCGCAGGACGCCGCCGCGATCCGATCGGCCCAAGCGACGCTGCACCAGGCGGAGGTGACGCTGGCGGGTGCGCGGACCGATTTGAATCGCTACCTGCAGCTCCAGGCCCAAGGCTACATCGCGAATCAGACCGTCGACCAGCAGCGCACCAGCGTCGCCAGCGATGCTGCGGCCGTCTATGCAGCGCGGGGCGCGCTCGATCAGGCGATCGCCAACGCGAGCGCGAACGGTAGGGGCACGAACGCCGGTGAGCAGCAGCAGGAGCTGGAGGCTGCGCGCGACGAGGCGAACGCCGCCGAAGCGAGCGCCGAGCAACTGCGGCGCGAGATCTCGCGCGCGACGATCGTCGCGCCGGCGGACGGTGTCATCGACGCGGTCAACGCGAACGTCGGCGAGTACCCCGCCGGGCGCCAGCTCTTCACCGAGGAGCAGGTGAGCCAGGTCTACGCGCTCCTGCCCGCGTCGACGGCGCAGGCCCTCGACATTCGCAACGGCGCCGCCGCGAGCGTCAGCGCAAGTGGGAGTGCGCGGCGCGACCACGGGACGGTCGCGGCCGTGCTCGATCAGGTCCAGCCCGGGACGACGAACTTCACCGTCAAGGTCCTGCTCTCCAACGCCGACGGCCATCTGCGCGCCGGCATGCCGGTCAGCGCATCGGTCGCCGAGCCGCCGGTGACCGGTGTGCTCGTACCGCTCTCCGCGTTTCTCGACGACACGCACACGGCCGTATACGTGGTGAGCGACGGCGTCGTGCGCACCGCCCCGGTGACCGAAGTCAAGGACGACGGCAAGAACGCCGTGGTGACGGGGCTGGCCACGGGCAGCGTCATCGTGCAAGACGTGCTCTCGGCCACCGTCGGCAACGGCGACAAAGTACGGATCGCGACGCCCGCCCCAAGCTTCGCCCCCGGTGCGAGCCCCGCGGCCGAGCCGACCGCGAAGCCCTAGATGGGCCTGACGCGCCTCTTCCTCAAACGGCCGACGCTGGTCTTCGTGATCGTCATGCTCACGCTGCTCGGCGGGATCATGGCGCTGCGCGGACTGGTCGTCCAGCAGACCCCGAACAGCGGCTTGCCGGCGATCTCGGTCAGCGTGGGGTACTCCGGCGCCTCGACCACCGAGCTGGTGACCGAGATCGCCGAACCGATCGAAGACCAGCTCGCCGGCACGCCCTACCTCGACCACATCGACACGACGATCCAGACCGGTCAGGTCAGCATCACGGCCTCGTTCACCGCCCAGTCGACCGACACCGAAAACATCGCCAACGTCGAGAAGGCGATCCAAGCCGCCACGCGCAGCCTGCCGACGACGATCGCCTCGCCGACGATTCGCGTCGCGGATCCGAGCGAGCCGACCGTCGTCACCCTGGCGCTGGTCTCCTCGCGGTATTCTCAAGCCGTGCTGGCGTCGATCGCGAACAACACGATCGTCCCGGCGATCGAACAGTTGAACGGGATCTCGAACGTCAGCGTGACCGGCACGACACAGGCGGCCTTCATGGTCACCGTCGATCCGAACCTGTTGGCCGCCGACAACCTCACCTTGACCGACGTCGTCAGCTCGATCACGCCGAACAACCTGCGCGCCCCCGGCGGTATCGTCTACGGCCCCGGCCACGAGACGCAGCTCGACGTGCGCGCCGACTTGCCGAATCCGCAAGCGGTCGCGAACCTGCCGATCCACGTCGCCTACACGGGGACCACGACCGCCAGCCCGACCGGCGGCAGCGGCACCTCGACCGCCGCCTCCTCCATCGCCGGCGGCGGAGTCGGAAGCGGCGGTCCCGTTCCACTGGCGATGGTGAGCGCGCAGCCGGTGCCCTCGGGCGCGCCGCCGGGTTCGGCGCCGAACGCGAACGCAACGATTCCACCGGCGCACGCCGGCGCTTACAGCGCCGGCACGACCACCACCAGCGGCGGGACCAGCGCCCTCGCGGGCCCCGCCGGGAGCGACAGCATCGTCAACGGGGGGAGCGCGGTCGCGCCCGCGCCGATCGGCCAGCCGATGACGCCGACCATCGTCAACTCCAATGCCGCCGCGGTCGCCGCCGCAGCCGCCGGCGGGGCGCTCCCCTCGACCAGCTCCGACTCGTACGGCAGCGGGTCGGGGACGACGACCTCACCCTTCGTCGGCGACCTCGACCCGTGGGCCGTCCCCAGCGCCGACAAGCGTATCTCCGATGTCGCGACCGTCGTCGACGGCACCGTCCTGCAACGCGTGTTCTCATCGCAGAACGGTCATCCCGGCGTCACGCTGCTCGTGCAGAAGGCGACTCAGGCCAGCGAGGTGACGGTCGCGAACGAGATCATCGCCGCGCTTCCCGCGCTGCGCGCGCAGTTTCCCGGCGTCGACTTCCAGCTCGCGCACGTCCAGGCGACGTACACCGAACAGCAGGTCACCGGCGTCGAGCACACGCTGATCGAAGGCATCATCCTGACCGCCGTCGTGATGCTGTTCTTCCTGGGCTCGTGGCGCAATGCCGTCGTGGTCATGATCGCGATCCCGACCTCGCTCGGCGTGACGCTGTTCGTCATGCTCGTCATGGGCCTGACCCTCGATACGATCTCGCTGATGGCGATGACGCTGGTGATCGGGATCCTGATCGACGACTCGACGGTCGTGCTCGAGAACATCGAGCGCCACCGGTCGCTCGGCGAAGCGCCGGCGGACGCCGCGCTCAACGGGCGCACCGAGATCGGCTTGGCCGCGATCGTGCTGACGCTGGTCGACGTCATCGTGTTCCTGCCGATCGTCTTCATCGGCGGCCAGATCGCCCAGCTGCTCACCGAGTTCGCGATCGTCGTCACGGTCGCAACCCTGACCTCGCTCTTCGTCTCGTTCACCATCACGCCGACGCTGGCCGGCCTGTGGTCGATGAAGTCGACCTGGCGCCCGTGGCCGGCGATCCGCTGGTTCGACGCGCGCTTCACCGGTGTGCGCGGCCGCTATGCGGAGCGCTGGTTGCCGGCCGCCATGCGCACGCCCTGGCCGATCTTGGTCGCCGCAGTCGTGCTGTGCGTGCTGGCGTTCCTGCTGGTGCCGACGGGTTTGGTCGGCGAGGAGTATCTGCCGCCGGAGGATCAGGGGATCATCACGGTCCAGGTCACCTACCCGGCCGGCTATCCGCTGGCGCAGACCGTGGCGACGATGCAGCGCCTCGAAGCTAAGACGCGCGCGGTCGTGCCGGCCAAAGTCTTGCAGTACGAGACGACGGTCGCCGGAGCGTACAGCGCGGCCTTCGGCGGTTTCGTGCAAGAGGGCAACGTCGGTCAGATCTCGGTCTACATCTACGACATCGGGCAGACCCAGAACGTCGTCGACATCTTGCAGAAGAACCTGACGCCGCTGGCACGCGGTGCGCTCGTCGCCGTCACCGCGGCGACCGGGCAGGGCGGCAGCGCGCAGCAGCCGATCGATGAGCTCGTCTCGACGACAGACGGCTCGGACCCGACCGCCGACGCGGCGAAGATCTTCGCGACGCTCAAGGCGACGCCGGGGGCCACCGGCGCGCAGGACAGCGCGAGCAACGCCGCGCCGCAGATGGAGGTCGACTTCGATCGCGCGCGCTTGCAGGCGCTCGACGTCAGCGATGGCGCCGCGGCCGCCGCTGTCGAGGCTGCCTTCGGTGGCGCGATCGCCTCGCAGATCGAGACACCCGATCGGGGGCTGACCGACATCGAGGTCATCTACCCGACCTCGGCGCAGACGTCGCTCGCCGACGTTCTGGCGATCCCGATCCGGACCGAGGCGGGCGGTATCATTCGCCTCGGCGACGTCGCGCATTTCACCTGGGCGCCCGCGCCGCTGCTGATCACGCGCGAAAACCGCCAGACGGTGATCCACGTCTCGGCGAACCTGGCACCCGGCGCGAATCTCTCGGACGTGACCAAGGCCTTCCTGCAGCGCGTGCGCGCGATGCACTTGCCCAGATCCGTCAAGCTGCGGCCCGCGGCGCAGGGACAGCAGGCGCTGATGGGCATCGCGCTCATGACCTTGGGCGGGAGCCTGGCGATCTCGATCCTGCTGGTGTTCTTCGTGATCGTCGCGCTCTACAACAGCTACCGCACGCCGTTCGTCACGCTTTTCGCGATCCCGGTCGCCGCCATCGGTGGTCTGGGCGCGCTGTGGATCACCCACCAGACGCTCAACCTGTACTCGCTGATCGGCACGATCCTGCTGATCGGCCTGGTGACCAAAAACGGGATCCTGCTGGTCGACTACGCCGACACGGTGCGCGTCCGCGACGGCCGTTCGCGCGAGCGAGGCATGCAGGAAGCGGCGGTGACGCGGTTCCGGCCGATCGTCATGACGACCGTCGCGATGGTCGCCGGGATGTTCCCGCTCGCGCTCGGCCTCGAGCCCGGGGGCCAGCAGCGCGCCTCGCTCGCGATCGTCGTCATCGGGGGCCTGCTCAGCTCGCTCGCGCTCACGCTGTTCATCGTCCCGATCATGTACAGTTGGATCGCGCCGATCCGGCTACGCGAGGAGACCCGTTTCGCCGACGAGCCGCCGCCACAGTCCCAGCCCCAACCCCAGCCCAGCTGAGCTCGGGTGAGAGAAGAAGAGGGAGAAGGAGCCCGGCTCCCGTTCTGATCCTCGGTTAAGGTCGCCGTGCGATCATCCGCTGGACGTGACGCACCGCTCGATCTCCCTCCTCGGCGCCGCCGTCGCGGCGTGCACGGCGACCGCGGTCTCCGCTGCGACGACTCCGCCGCCGTTCGCACTCGTCCCCGCCCGGCCCGGTGCGACGGCGATCTACGGCTATCAGCTCGACACGAATGGACCGCGGGGGACGCAGAGCCTGCGCGGCGTCGTCGTGATCACCCGACTTGCCAACGGTCGAGCCGTGGTCACGCTCGCGCCCGACGTCGGCAGCGCCTCGGCGGTCGGTGCCGCGATCGCGCCCGATGGGACGCTCCACGCGGCGGCGCCCTCGTCGAACGACGTCCCGAGCGGGGGGTTCGGGCGCGCGCTGCCGGCGACGATCCCGCCCGGCCTGCGCGCCCTCGCGGCGTTGCTGGTGACACCCCCGACCGGCACGAACTGGCCGCTCGCCGTCGAGGCCGGTGACGCGGCGGCGCCGGCGACCCTCTCCCTCACCGCGTCCGCCCGCGGTTCGGCCAACGACGCGGACCGGACCTACGCCGCCGATGGAACTGGGACGGTCGAAGTCGCGCAGCCGCCGGCACCGCGCGAGCGCGGCGGCTTCGGCCGGGGCGGCGGGGGAGGCGGAGGCGGCTTCGGCTTCCCAGGCGGCGGTGGTGGCCGCCGCGGCGGCGGCGAGGGCGGCGGGGCGCCGCAACGCGTCGCGGCGACCCTCGCGTTGCACGTCGAAGCCTCGTTCCGCGCGACGACATTCCTCGGCGCCCGCGGCACCGAGACGACGACCCCGCAGCAGGGCGACACGACGGCAGCGACCGCGACCTGGTCGCTTTGGCCGTACTGACGCCGCAACGGCCCCTTGTGCAAAGGGGGCAGTAAGCTAGCGCTGGAAGGCGGCCCTAGTGACTCGGCTAGCGCCAGGGGAGGGGCGCCGCGTGTCGCGGCGCGGGGTATGGGTCATGCTCGCGCTGTGCGGTGCACTGCTTGCCGGATGCGCTGGCGGCGCTCGTTCGAGCGTGCCGGCGGGCAGGTCGGCCGGACCGCTGCAAGGCGCCAAGGGGCAGGCGACCTTCCGCATCGCCGTCCCCAAGCAGGCCGCGACGGCCAAGACGCGCGCACCACGGTACGTCTCGCCGGCCACCACCCAGCTGGCGATCAACATCGAGCAGGGTGAGGAATCGATCGCCGGATATCCCGTGACCGTCGCGCTCACCCCGACGTCGGCCGGCTGTACGAGTACGCTCGCGACGACGTACTGCCAGCTCACCATCGCGCTGGGCCCGGGGAGTTACACGGCGACGCTAACGGCCGAGGATGCGAGTGGGACGCCGCTCTCGAGCGCGCAGAGCATCCCGTTCACGGTGACCGCCGAGTCGGACAACGTGATCGCGATCGTCCTCTCCGGGATCCCGCACGCGCTTCAGATCGCCGCCGGCGCGCCTGCGATGCACGAATCGGGCGCGTTGGCGTTCACGCTCTACGGATCGGCGGCGCAACAGGTGATCGTCACCGCGCTCGACGCCGACGGCAATACGATCGTCGGCCCGGGCGCGCCGACCTACAGTGCGAGCTGGGAGTACGGCAACGGTTGGAGCGCCGCCACGCCGTCGAGCACGAGCCCCAACACCATCGCGATCACCCCGTCTGGGGTCAACGGATCGACGGCGGCGTTCGTGGTCGTTGCGACCTACGCCGATGCAACCTGTTCGCAAAGCGGTGCCCTCTGCGAGGTCGAGTTCACCATCAAGAACGACATCCAGACCCTCTTCGTCGCAAATTCGAACTACGCGAGCAGCACGGTGACCGAGTATGCGCCGCCCTATACCGGCACGCCTACGACGATCAGTAGCGGTGTGAATCAGCCGACCGGGCTCGGGCTCAACAGCGCCGCGGATCTCTTCGTCACGAACGAGGATGGCCCCAACGTGACGATGTACGCGCCGCCCTACACCGGCGTGCCCACGACGATCAGCAGCGGCGTGGACTATCCGACCGCGCTGGTGTTCGACCCGCTCGGGAATCTCTTCGTCGCAAACTACGATGGCCCCACCGTGACGGTGTACGCGCCGCCTTACAACGGCGCGCCCACGACGATCAGTAACGGCGTGCATATCCCCTGGGCGCTCGTGCTCAACGGTGCTGAGGACCTCTTCGTCGCAGACTATAACGGCAGTGTGACGGAATACGCGCCGCCCTACACCGGATCGCCCCTGGTGACGATCAGCGGCGTGGTTGAGCCGATCGCGCTGGCGCTCGATGGTGCCGGCGATCTCTTCGTCGCCAGCTCAGCCGACAACGAGGTGTTCGAATACGCGCCGCCCTACACCGGCGCCGCCATAACGACGATCAGCACCGGCGTGCAGGACCCGGACGCGCTGCTCCTCGACGGCGCCGGGGATCTCTTCGTCGCAAACAACAGCACGGTGACAGAGTATGCGCCGCCCTATACCGGCAGCCCGACCACGATCAGCAGCGGGGTGGCTTATCCTGCGGCCCTGGCGATCGACGCTGCCGGGAACCTCTTCGTCGCGAACAGCAGCACGGTGACCGAGTACGCGCCGCCCTACACGGGAGCACCTCTGGCGACGATCACGAACGGCGTGCATGTTCCCGTGAAGTTGCTGCTGACGCCATGATGCACTCGAGCGCGCGCATGCGTCGCCTTACCTTCATTGCCGCCCTTGGGGTCTACGGCGCATCGCTCGCCGGATGTGGCGGGGGTCGTTCGAGCGTGCCCGCCACCGGGTCGCAGGCACTGCAGCAAGCCGGCAAGGTGCCCGTTACGTTCCGCATCGACGTCCCGCAGCAGACCGCGACGGCCAAGCTGCGCTCGCCGCGGTACATCTCGCCGGCCACCACGCAGTTGGCGATCGACATCGAACAGGGTGAGGAATCGATTGCCGGCTATCCGGTGACCGTCGGGCTCACCCCGACTTCGGGCGGTTGCACCAGTTCGCTGGCGAGCACCTACTGCCAGCTCACGCTCACCCTGGCGCTCGGGAACTACACGGCGACGTTGACCACCGAGGACGCGAACGGCACCGCGCTCTCGAGCGCCCAGACCATCGCGTTCTCGGTGGTCGACAACTCCACCAACGTGATCGCGATCGTCCTCTCCGGGATCCCGCACAGCTTGCAGATCGCGTCCGGCGCGTACGGCGTAGTCGGGTCGCAGTCGGCGGGCTTCACCTTGTATGGGGCGGCGCCGCAGCCGGTCATCGTCACCGCGCTCGATGCCGACGGCAACACGATCGTCGGCCCAGGGTCGCCGACCTACAGCGCCAGCCCGGTCAGCGGAAGCGGCTGGAGTGCCGTCGCGCCCTCGACCACGGCGCCCAACACGATCGTGATCGATCCACCCGGGACCAACGGTTCGGGTGCGACCTTCGTGGTCACGGCGAGCTACCCCGATTCGACCTGCTCGCAAAGCGGTGCCGTCTGCCGCGCGACCTTCACCATAACAAGCGACGTCCAGACCCTCTTCGTCGCAAACTCCGACGGCCCGTCGGTGACCGAGTACACGGCACCGTACACCGGCACGCCTACGACGATCAGCAACGGCGTGACTTTCCCCTCGGCGCTCGTCTTCGACGGCCTGGGGAATCTCTTCGTCGCGAACTCGGACAGCAACACGGTCGGCGAGTACGCGCCACCGTACACCGGAACGCCCACGATCGTCAGCAGCGGCATGGACGACGCACTGAGTATCGCGGTCAACGGCGCCGCCGAGGATCTCTTTGTCGCGAACGCACACGTCGGAACCAACACGGTGACGGAGTACGCGCCGCCGTATACCGGCGCGCCCACGACGATCAGCAGCGGGCTCGACCAGCCCTTCGCGGTGACGTTCGACGGCGCCGAAAACCTGTTCGTCGCAAACTACAGCGGCAACACCGTGACGGAGTACGCGCCACCCTATGCCGGCGCACCCACCGCCACGATCGCCCTCGGCCTCAATCAGCCGTACGCGCTCGTCGTCGACGGTGCTGGGAACCTCTTCGTCGCAAACTTCGCAGGCGGGATAACGATCTACGCGCCGCCCTACACCGGCGCACCCACGACGATCACGAGCGGCGTGACTGGGCCGATCGCGCTGGTCGTCGACGGCGCCGGGAATCTCTTCGTCGGCAACTACGGTAACAGCACGGTCACGCGGTACGCGCGACCGTACACCGGCGCGCACACCACGGTGAGCAGCGGCGTGAACCAGCCGTACGCGGTCGCACTCGACGGCGCGGATAATCTCTACGTCGCAAACTTCATGGCCAATACGGTGACGGAATACGCGCCACCCTATACCGGCACACCCACCACGATCAGCACCGGCGTCGTTCGACCGACTGCGTTGCTGTTCACGCCGTAAGGCGCCGTTCGCTTAGACGGCGACCAAGGCGCGGGAGCGCGGGAGCGCCCGCACCAGCAGCACGATGGCGCGCAGCAGGTCGTTCGCGTTCGTCGGCTCGTCGAGTCGCGGCGGCGGTGCGTCGAGCCCCTCGACGACGAACACGGCGTCGTCCAGCGCGGCCAGCCACGGGATGGCGGCGAAGGCGCTCGCGCTGCGCGCGAGGCTGTCCGCATAGGCACTCTCGATCCGGGCCAGCACGTCGTGCGTCGCGCGATTGCGCGCCGCGGCCAGGTTCACCTCACCGCGCAGCGTCGGCACGACCCGGCGCGGGACGGCCAACCGCTCCGCAAGGGCCACGTCGAAGCGCGCTTGGCGGGCGCGCACGAGGTCGGTCTCGCGCACCACGCCGCGCCGGCGCTCGGCCGGGTTCGTCGACGAGCGGCTCGCCCGGGCAGCTTCGAGCTGCAGACGTTCGACGCCGGTGTACGCGCTGCGCCGTTCGGCCTCACGCCGCAGGGCGTCGGCCCGCTCGCGCATCAGCGCGTCGCCGGCGGTGCGAACTGCGGGCAGCGGTAACGAGCGGCGTTCGGCGGTCAGCCGGTCGCGCCGCTCGGCCTCGGCGGCGCGGATCAACGCGACGCCGTTGCGTAGCGACTCGACCCAGCGATGGTCAGCCCGCTGCAGCGGTGGCTGGTCGAAGTGCACGTGCGCGTCGAGCCGGAAGGGTTCGTCGACGATCAGCTTCCAGATCGCCTCACCGTCGTAGGCGCCGACCAGCCGGACCGCGCTCGCGAGCCGCGGGATCGCACCGAACCGCCCGACGGCGGCGACCAGCCGGTCACCGACGTCGACGACGAGCAACGCGCGGACGTCGTCGATCGAACGCGCGTAGACCAAGATGCCGGCGCAGGAGCGGCCGACGAACGGGCGCGCCACGTCGAGATCGACGTGACCGCGGGCGTAGACCAACCGCCACAGATCGTGGCCGGCCCGGCGGGCGATCTCGCCGCCGAGCAACTGGGAGAGGTCCGCCAGCCCAGAAGTCATGCCAGCATCCTACTGCTCGCCCGGCCGCAGCCCGCGCGACCGCCGTCACACTCGGGAGGAGAAGAAGCCCCGGTCACACCCCCGCAGACCTACTCGTGATCCTCGCCGTCGGGATGGAACTGGTCGAATTCGGCGCGCAGCCGGTTGTGGGCGAGCTTGGTGTAGATCTCGGTTGTCGCGGTCGACTCGTGGCCGAGGAACTCCTTGAGGAAAAGCAGATCGGCGCCTTGTTCGCGCATGACGGTCGCGATCGTGTGGCGCCAGGTGTGCGGCGAGGCGTGGTCGGCGATCCCGGCCAGCTCCATGTAGGTGCGTACGATCTTGTAGACGCCCGACGGGCTCAGGCGCCGGTCGCCGCGGCCCAAGAAGACGGCCGGGACGGTCGCCGACGGCCGCACCTCCAGGTAGGCAGTCAGGGCCGCCACCGCCGGCGCCGTGAGTGGGATCAGCCGGTCCTTGTTGCCCTTGCCTTTGACCACGCGCAACAGCCGGTTCTCCAGGTCGAGGTCGGTCAGGTCGAGCCCGACCAGCTCGGCCCGCCGCATCCCGCACGACCACAGGCAGGCGAAGAGCGCGCGGTCGCGCCGCCGCTGCGGCTCGCTCTGGCCCGCCAGACCCTGCTGGACCAGGCCCAGCACACGCTCGACGTCCGACTGCCGCAGCGCTTTGGGGAGCGGCTTGCCGATCTTGGGCAGGATCGCGTCGGCGGCCGGGTTGTCCTCGCGCCGGCCCGCCATGCGCAGCGCCTTGTAGAACGTCCGGATCGCGGCGATCTTGCGGCGCATCGAGCGCGGGGCGTAGCGCCGCGAGCGGGCCAGGTACGTCTGGTAGGCCAGGACGTCGGCGTACGCCGCGCCGGGGAGCGCCTCGTACGGCGGCGGTTGTTTCGTCTCCAGGGCCGCGCCGAGCGCGCGCGCTTTCAGGAACGAGCCGAAATGCTCGACGTCGCGCTGATACGCCTCGCGCGTGCGCGGCGTCGTCCCGCGCACCAGCAGGTGCTGCTCGGCGAACCGCGCGATCTCCGGATCCCCCGACAGATACTCGGGCGCCTCATAGACCGCCCCGCGCTTCTTCACCCTCCGCCCTCCAACAGACGATAATCCCTATTTCCGTTACTGAGAGAGAAGCAGAATCCCTCTCGCCCGTAGCGTATCGAGGGAGGACGGCGATCCGACGCCTACGGCCGCTGCCCCGGCCACCAGCACTGTATCCCGGGCCACCGCGACCGCTGGGGCCATTGGGTCCGCGGCCACTGCGGCTGGCACCGCTAGCGTAACCGCTCGGGTTATGGCGTTGCCTGGCGGTCTCGGTCGGGTGCCTCGGTGCCGGAAACGGTTTGGAGGCGGGCTGGGGGGCGGGACGAGCGCGAGGGGAACGCGTTGGGCCCGGCTTGGGCGGGGAAGTCTCTGGCTGTCCGGCGGGCCGTCGTGGCGGCCTTGCTGTCGTACATGCGCTGGTCGGCTACACGCAGCAGGGCAGCGGCGGTCGTGCCGTCCTCGGGGGCGCGCGCGATCCCGATGCTCGCTGAGAGGGTGATCGATAGATCGCCGTAGACCACCGGCATCGCGAAAGCCGCGTGAATCGTCTCGGCGATCCGGTTGACATCGATCTCGGTCTGCACCGCGCCGGTACAGAGCACGACGAATTCGTCGCCGCCGATCCGCGCCACGATGTCGCCGGAGCGCACCGACGCGGTGATGCGCCGGGCGGCGGCCTGCAGCGCCACGTCGCCGACTCGGTGACCGTGGATGTCGTTGATCTGCTTGAGTCCGTCGAGATCGAGAAACAGGACCGCGAGGATGAACGGGCCGGCCCGGCGATCGCCGCTCAGACGCTCCAGCTCTTCGTCGAAGCCGCGACGGTTCGTCAGGCCGGTGAGGCGATCGGCGCGCGCCAAGCGGTACGAGCGCGATGCGTTCAGCCGCGCCGCTCCCAACGTCCCCTTCAGCTCGACCAGCAGGCGGCTCTCGCGCTGCAGCAACGCAGCGCAGGCAACGACGGCACAGAAGCCGACCGCCATGATGGCCGTGTTGATCGGGAGACTCGCCGCTTCGAGGCGCGCGCCCGAGTTCGGGCCGAAGTCGATATAGCCGAAGGTTGCGGCCGCGACGAGGGCGACGGCCACGGCGGGCCAGAAGCCGCCGTAATAGGCGATGACGAGCAACGGGATCGCCACCAACGGCGCAAGCGTCACGTACGAAAAGCGATAATCGACGGCTGCGATGATGACGAGAAAGGCTACCCCGTACCAAACGACGAGCTTATGCCGAAGCAAGCCCATGGATGCGGTTCTCTTGCTTACTCGGTTCCACACGTCGTCGTCTTAGTGGTACCCCGGGCGGCGCGCGCCCAGCCGGGTGGCGCGTTAACTATTGGCCATACGCCGCGGTGAGAAGCGCTCGCACGGTCGGCTCGTCGACTTCGGCCGGGTTGTTGCGCAGCAGCGGGCTGTCCATGACGCGCGGGACTGCACGCTCGACCAGGTCGGGCGGAGCACCTAGCGCGGCGAAGCTGCGCGGGAGCTCGAACGCGCGCGCGATCGCTTCGGCCTCGCCGGCCAGGTCGTCGATCTCGAACCAGTCGGCGACGGCCTCGACGGCGTCGGGTGCCAGCCGCGCGTTGGCGCGGACGGCGTGCGGGAGGACGATCGCGTTGACGATCCCGTGTGGGATCCGAGTCAGCCCGCCGACGACGTGGCAGACCGCATGGTGCAGGCCCATCGAGCGGGTGTCGAGCGCGTAGCCGGCCAGGTGCGCGGCACGGAACAAGGCGTCGTGCAGCGCCGTGTCGCGGATGCGCGCGGCGGCGCGCAACAGCGGGGGGAGCCGGCCGCCGGCGACGACCGCGGCCGCACCGCCGGTCGCATGTTCGGTCCGTGCGTAGGCGGCTTCGATCGTGTGCGCCCAGGCGTTGATCCCGATCGAGCCGAGCTCGCGGCCGGGCAGCGAGGTCAGCAGTTCCGCGTCGTAGATGACGACCGGCGCCGGCGTGCGCAGCCGGCCACCGCTCTTCTCGTCCCCGTCCAGGAAGCCGTAGCCGCGCGTCATCTCGGCGCCGCCGAGCGCGGTCGGGATGAGGATCAACGTCGCGCTCCGACCGTCGGAGGCGGCCTTGCCCAGATCCATCGCACTCGAGCTGCCGATTGCGATGACGCTGGCGCAGCCGTGCGCGTCGATCAGTGCGCCGGCTTCGCGGACCGTCTCGCGCGGGTTGTGCAGGCGCACCCCGTCGTAGCGGTGGACGATCTGCGCCGCGAGCGCGTCGTTCGGGACCGCGGCCAACGACCGCGGCGTACCGAGCAGCGCGATGGGGCCGACCGGCGCGACCGCACGCAGCGCCTCGTCGAGCGGCCCGAAGACGATCCGGCGGGCGTCGATCCGTTCCTCGTGCATCTTCTTCTCCTTCAGCCTTCGCGTTCAGCCGCCGGTCCGCGCGATGAGCGCGCGCAGACGCTGCGCCGCGATCTCCGCCGCGCGCTCCCAGGTCCAGTCGGTGCGCGCCCGCTGCGCGCCGCGCGCGGCTCGCGCCCGCGCTTCATCGGGATGCGCCGCGACGTGCCGTAACGTCGCGGCGAGCGCGGCGACGTCTGGCTCCAGCCACCAACCCGGCCCGACCAGCACGTCGCTGCGCCCGGTACCGCTCAGCGCGCGGCGCTGGGCCGGCACGCGGTACGCCACCGAATCGTCGAGAAACGCGTCGGCGGCGCCGCCGGCCGTCGCGATCACCGGCATCCCGCAGGCCAGCGCTTCGAGCATCGGCAACCCGAAGCCCTCGCTGCGGTACGGAAACGCCAGCGAGTCACAGGTTCGGTAGAGGCGCACGACGTCTTCGTCGCTGACCTCGGCGTCGAGGATCTCGAGTTCGGGCGCGCTCGGATCGGCGGTGAACGCGCGCAGCGCGGCGCCCCCGTCCTCGAGCGGGTAGAACGAGCGCGTCCCGAAGATCTTCAGCACCAGCGCGACGTCGTCGTCGCGGTTGAACGCGCGGCGATACCCGGCCAGCAGAACGTCGACCCCTTTGCGCGGCAGCACGCCGCCCAGATACAAGAAGCGAAACCCTTTGCGCGTCGCGAGCGGATACGGCGCGATCGGGCGGTCGGGCGAGAACCGCGCCGGGTCGATCCCGTTCGGCACGACCGCGACGCGGTCGGCTGCGATCCCGGCCGCGAGGAACATCTCGCGGCAGTACGCCGAGGGCGTCCAGATCTCGTCGGTGCCGCCATCGCGCAACCCCTCCACCCACGCACGCGGCAGCGCGCCGTACTCCCACGGCAGGATCTGCACGCTCGCCCGCGCGGCGGTGACCGGTGTGAAGTCGGGCACGCCGTTCGACTGCCGGATCAAGACGTCGCAGGCGGGGACGCCGCGGCGCGCGGTCGCCCGCAGCTGCGCGTAGCGCGGGTCGCCGGCGACCGACGCTTCGGGTGCCGGCTCGTCGGGGACGATCGCCGGCGCGACGTCGGGATGCGCGAGCAGCGCGCGCGCCAGCTCGCGGTTGACGACGGCCATTGAGTTGTATGCGAAGAACTCGCCTTGGAATGCGACCGCGATCCGGGCCGCATCGGGCGGCGGCGCGGCCGGCGCGCGACCGAGCAGGTAGGTGTGCTGCCAGCCTTCCGGCTCGTTCCCGGCGCCGACGATCCGCAGGCCCAGATCCCGCAGCACCTGATGCACCGTCTCGAGCGGCCACGGGCGCACGTTCCACGGCTCGAGCCAAAACCCACCCTCGCGCACCTGCGCATTGCGCGGATTGAGCGTTCGTACCACCAACAGCCCGTCGGGAGCGAGCAACGCGACGAGATCGCGCAACGCCGCGATCCCGGTCTCGCCGTCCATCGTCTCGAGCACGAAACCGAGGTGAATCCCGGCGAAGCGCTCGTGCAACGACGCTAACGCACGCCGCGCGTCGAGGACGCGGGCGTCGTGGCCACGCGCGCGCGCTTCTTCGACCAGCTCCGGGTCGCGGTCGACGCCGAGCAGCCGCTGCACGCCGCGCTCGCGGAGCATGTCCAGGAACAGTCCGCTGCCGCAGCCGACGTCGAGCGCCGACTCCAGGCCGCGGAACACTTCCGCGAACGCATGGTGCGCCCCACGGCGCTCCGCATCGTCGGCGGCGGAGCGCTGCACCACCGAAAACCGCTGGTGGCCCGGTGGACGGTCGCTCATCTCGCCGCGTGCCCCGTCGCGTCTGTGCAAATGCACAGATATCTCGAAGGCCGTTCGGGGTACACTCGTCTTCGATGTTCCGCATCGTCGCCGGGGTGCTCCTGGCCCTGCTCGCCACCGCCGCCGCCGCACTGGCCCTCGCACCGGCCCAGCGGCTGGCCATCGACCTGAGCGCGACGACGCCCCAGGTCCAGCGCCAAGCCGCCTACACGACCGCGCAGGCGATCCGCCTGCACGTGTGGGCGCCGCAGGCGAGCGCGGCCAGCCTGATCGGGGTCGGCCCCAACGGCAGCAACCTGCGCCTCCCGCTGGCGCGCGACGCCAACGGCAGCTTCGCCGGCGAGCTGCGCCTGCCGGCGGCCGGAATGTGGTCGCTGGCAGTGGTGACAGCCTTCGGGGAGGACGTGAGCACGACCCAGAGCTTCGCCGTCGACGTCGCGGACGGGGCGACGCTGTTCGGGCGGGCGTCGCTGCTCCTGATCCTGGCCGCCGGCTCGATCGCCGGCGGGATCGGCCTGCTCGCCCTCGCCCGGCGCCGCGCCGTCCCGCTCGCCTAGTTGGGCAACGTGCTCGGCGCGCTCTTCAACCCCAAAACCGTAGCGGGAACGGTTATGAAACGTAGCTGACGTTGACGCTGAAGCCGCCGGCTTCGGCTTGGCGCAGCACGCCCAGCACGGCTTCGACCTCGGCGTCGATCGCGATCATGTCGACGGCGCTGATGCCGACCGGCCCGGCGTTCGCCCACAGCAGCCGGCGCGCGGTCTGGAAGGCCGCGCGCAATCGCTGCGGCGTCGCCTCGAGGACCGGCCAGTCTTCGTACGAGGCGGCGGGCACGATCCGCCAGCCGTCGCCGGCACAACCTTCTTCGTCGGCGTACGCGTGCGGAACCGCGGCCAGCACTTCGAGGTGCGCGCGGTCGCTGGCGCTTACCGCGACCGGCGCTTCTGCCAGGCGCAGGACGTAACGGTAGAACGCGGGGTTCGCAACGCTACACATCCCGGCCGGCGAACCGACGCTCACGCTGATCACTCCTCACCCCTTCTCTTGGGCCAGAGCGGCCCCTCTCGCACGCTCGCTCGGTTCGCCGCCCAAAACGGTGACGCCGATGGTCGCGAGCGCCGGCGTGAGCACGACGGCCGGTAAGCCGTGCGCCGCGAAGATCGCGGCGAGCGCCTCCCCGATCCGCGCGCCGTCACCGTGCACCAGCGCCAGGACGGACGGCCCGGCGCCTGAGAGCGCGAGCGCGACCAGCGCCGGATCGTCGAACGCCAGGATCTCTTTGAGGCCCGGGATCGCGTTCGCTCGGTACGGTTGGTGCAATCGGTCGCGCACGGCGGCCCGTAAGAGGTCGAGCCGGCCGACGGCCAAGGCGGCGCCGAGCAGCGCGGCCCGCTGGATGTTGTAGACCGCGTCGGCCCGGATGTAGGCGCGCGGCAAGAGCGCGCGGGCCTGCGAGGTCGGCAGCGTCAGCTCGGGGACGACGACGACCGCGTCGACCTTCGGCGCGGGGAAGCGCACCGAGGTCAAGCCGTCCTCGCCGAGCGCGGCGACGATCGCACCGCCGTACCAGGCCGCCAGCGCGTTGTCGGGATGACCTTCGAGCTCGGCGACCGCCAGCGCGAGCGCCGCATCGTCCGGGCTCGGATCGGCGAAGCGCCCGCCCAACGCGACGCCGATCGCATAGGCGGCGGCGCTGCTGCCGAGTCCCGCGCCGAGCGGGATCGCGTTGGTCAGCTCGACCTCCAACGGCGGCGCACCCGGCGCGACCCGCCCCAGACCCGCTTCGACGCAGGCGCGGATCCCGTCGTGCGTCGGGGCGTGTGGCCCGGCATAGGTCCAGTGCGCGGTCGAACCGCGCGGCAGCGCACGGACGCGCGCGCTCATCCGAATCTCGATGCCCAGGCCGACCGCGTCGAAACCCGCGCCGAGGTTCGCGCTCGACGCGGGCGCCGAGACGACGAGTTCGGTCACGCCGTCGTGGCCAACAAGGAACCCAAATACGCGGCGAGATCGGTGCCGCGCACGATCGCGTTCGCCAGCGGCGCGCTCGACGCGTGGAACCGCGTCGCGTACGCCGTGTCCTTGAGGACGTGGCCGGTCAGCACGCACACGACGTCGGCGTCGCGTGGCACGTCGCCGCGCTCGACCAGGACCTTCAGTCCCGCCAGCGACGCGGCCGAGGCCGGCTCGCAGCCGACGCCGTCGCGGCCGATCACCGCGCGCGCCCAAGCGATCGCTGCATCCTCCACGTCGAGCACCGTCCCACCCGACGCGCGCACCTCGGCGCGGGCCTTCTTCCACGACGCCGGCGCGCCGATGTTGATCGCCGTTGCCTCGGTCTGCGCGCGCACCGGGACCAACTCGCCGCCGTCGCGCCAGGCGCGCGCGAACGGCGCCGCACCGGCAGCCTGCACGACGCCCAGCCGCGGCGTGCGCGTCGTCAGGCCGAGCGCCACCGCCTCGCGAAACCCCTTCCCGAAAGCGCTCGCGTTGCCGAGGTTGCCGCCGGGGAGCACGACCCAATCCGGCGGCTCCCACGCCCGTTGCTCGAGCAGCACGAAGGCAGCGGTCTTCTGCCCTTCGATCCGGTATGGATTAACGCTGTTGACGACGGCGACGGTCGCGGGGTCGAGCGCGCGGACCGCGCGCAGCGCATCGTCGAAGTCACCGTCGACGCCGACGACGTGCGCGCCGTAGTCCAGCGTCTGCGCCACCTTGGCTGCGCTGATCCCGTCGACCGGCGCGACGACGACCGCCGTCAGGCCGGCACGCGCCGCATACGCGGCCATCGACGCTGCGGTGTTGCCGGTACTCGCGCAGACGGCGATCCGCGCGCCGCGTTCGCGCGCGTGCGAGATCGCAACCGTCATCCCGGCGTCCTTGAACGAGGCCGTCGGATTCATCCCGAGGTGGAGGTACGCCAGCCGGGCGAGGCCGGCGTACGCCGCGCCACGCGGTCCGTCGTACAGCGGCACGTCGCCCTCACGCAGCGTGACGATCGCCGCCTCGGCAACCGGCGGCAGCAACTCGCGAAACCGCCACACGCCGCTGCGGTCGATCGGCGCGAGCGAGGCGCGCCGCAGGCGCGCGTTCGCCTCGAGGGCGAGCCGGTCGATGCGCGTGAGGTCGAGCTCGAAGGCCAAGAGCTCGCCGCAGGCGGCGCACACATACGCGTCGGGATCACCGGCCGCGGTCGCGCAGACGCTGCAGCGCAGGATCATGCCGGCGGCCGGGTCACGGCGCCTTCGGCCGCCGACGAAACGAGCGCCACGTACTTCGCGAAGACGCCCTCGGCGTAGCGCGGCGCCGGCTGGACCCAATCGCGCAGTCGCGCGGCCAGCTCGGCCTCGCTCACGTCGAGCGTGAGCCGGTTGTGCTCGATGTCGATCGTGATGTGGTCGCCGTCGCGTACGGCCGCGATCGGGCCGCCGGCGAAGGCCTCCGGCGCGACGTGGCCGACCATCACCCCGCGGGTGGCGCCGCTGAAGCGCCCGTCGGTCACCAGCGCGACACTCTCGCCGAGTCCCTGGCCGACGATTGCAGCGGTTACGCCGAGCATCTCCCGCATCCCCGGTCCGCCCTTGGGGCCCTCGTAGCGGATCACGACGATGTCGCCGGGCACGATCGCGCGGGCGTCGACCGCGTGCATCGCGTCCTCCTCGCGCTCGAACACGCGCGCGCGGCCCGCGAGCAGCGTCGGCTCGTGGCCGGCGACCTTGACCACCGCGCCGTCCGGTGCGAGGTTCCCGCGCAGGATCTTGATCCCACCGGTCGGCTTGAACGGTCGCTCGACGGTCGCAACGACCCGTTGCCCCGGCGTCTCGACGGCGGTGGACGACTCCTCGCGCAACGAGCGGCCCGTCGGCGTGAGGGTCGAGCCGTCGACTTTCCCACCTTCGATCAGCCGCTTGGCGATCAACTGAATCCCGCCGGCGGCGTCGACATCGAGCGCGACGAACTCGCCGCCGGGTCGCAGGCTGGCCACGATCGGCGTGCGCTCCGAGACGCGCGCGAAGTCTTCGAGCACCAGTGGCACGTGAGCTTCGCGCGCCAGCGCCAGCAAGTGCAGGACGCTGTTGGTCGAGCCGCCGGTACCCGCCGCCGCAGCGATCGCGTTCTCGAACGCGGCGCGTGTCGCGAGCTGGCGCGGCGTGCGCCCGGCCCGCAGCATCTCCATCACCGTCGTCCCGGCGCGGTAGGCCTCTCGCTCTTTACGCGGATCGGTCGCGCCGGGACTGGCGCTGCCGACCATCGACAGCCCGAGGAACTCGAAGACGGTCGCCATCGTGTTGGCGGTGAACTGGCCGCCGCAGGCGCCGGCACCGGGGCAGGCGGCCCATTCGATCGCCCGCAGCTCGGCGTCGTCGATCGTCCCGGCGGCGTGCGCCCCGATCGCTTCGAAGACGTCGCCGACGGTCAGGTCACGACCCCGGTAGCGGCCGGGTGCGATCGAGCCCCCGTACAGGACGACGGACGGAATGTCGAGCCGCAGCAGCGCCATGCCGGCGCCCGGGATCGTCTTGTCGCAGGCGACCAGCGCCACGATCGCGTCGAAGCCGTAGCCGCGCGCGACGAGTTCGATCGAATCGGCGATCACCTCGCGCGAGACGAGCGACGCCTTCATCCCCTCGGTCCCCATCGTGATCCCGTCGGAGATCGCGATCGTGTTGAACTCCATCGGCGTCCCGCCCGCATCGCGCACGCCGGCTTTGACGTGATCGGCCAGCGCGCGCAGACCGAAATTGCACGGCATCGCGTCGGTCCACGTGTTCGCGATCATGACCAGCGGTTTGGCCAGGTCCTCGTCGCCGTAGCCGGCGGCATGGAAGAAGGAACGGGCGGCGGCGCGGTCGCGGCCGTCGACGACGACGGAGCTGCGGGCGCGGGTATGATCGGCGGGCATGGGCGACGTTTCGCGTTCGCGAACCGAGGTTCATCGTGATCGACCCGACGCCGCTCCGCGGCTTCGCCGCCCCGGATGTCCCGCCCGACGACGTCTACGACCGCTGCGTGCGGTGCGGCCTCTGCCTGCCGACCTGTCCGACCTATGTCGAAACGCTGGTCGAGACGTCGGGCCCGCGCGGGCGGATCGCGCTGATCAAAGCGGTCGCCGAGGGCAAGCTCGACCTGACCTCACCCGGCTTCGTCCACCAGATGTCGGAGTGCTTGGATTGCCGCGCGTGTGAAGCCGTCTGCCCCTCGGGGGTCGCGTACGGGTCGATCCTGGAGCCGGCCCGGACCCAGATCGTGCGGGCCCAGGCGCCGACGCGGCCGTGGTGGGCGCGGCTGGCCCGTGCGACGCTGCTCGGGCAGCTCTTCGCCCGGCTCGGGCTGATGCGCGCGGCGGCCCGCCTGCTGCGCTTCTACCAGCGCAGCGGCTTGCGCGGGTTGGTCCGCGGCAGTGGCCTCTTGCGCCTGCTGGGCCTGCAGGATGCCGAGGTGCTCGCGCCGCGCATCTCCGACCACTTCTTCATCCCGCGCGGCCAACGCTATCCGGCCGCCCCCGAGCGGGCGACGGCGTTCCTGCACGTCGGCTGCATCATGCACGTCGCCTTCACGGGTTGGCACGAAGCGACGGTGCGCGTGCTCAACGCGGCCGGCGTGTCGGTGGTCGTTCCGGCCGACCAGGGCTGCTGCGGGGCGATCACCATCCACGCCGGCGAGCTACCGCGCGGGCGCGAGCTCGCCAAGCGCAACATCGCGGCCTTCGAGCGCAGCGGCGCCGACGTCTACGTCGTCAACGCCGCCGGCTGCGGCTCCGCGCTCAAGGAGTACGGACACCTCTTTCACGAGGAGCCCGATTGGGCGGAGCGGGCGCGGGCGTTCTCGGCCAACGTGCGCGACGTGCTCGAATACCTCGACGAGGTCGGTCTCCCCAGCGGTGCCCTCGGACCGCTGCGCGGCATCGTCACCTATCAAGACGCCTGTCACCTCGCGCACGCGCAACGGATCACGGCCGCACCGCGCCGACTGCTGGCCGCGATCCCGGGGCTGGAGCTGCGCGAGATGGACGAGTCGTCGCTGTGCTGCGGCTCGGCGGGGATCTACAACGTCACCCAACCGGAGATGGCGCAGCGGCTGCAGCGCCGCAAGGTCGAGTGCGTCCTCGCGGTCGCGCCCGAGATCGTCGCCACCGCGAATCCCGGCTGCGCCCTGCAAATCCGCAACGGCCTCGACCGCGCCGGCCGCTCAGCCGTCGCCGTCAAACACGTCGTCGAACTGTTAGACGAAAGTCTGAGGTTTAACGGCGCTGCGCCCTAGGCTCCGCGCCCCCCACGCTGCGCGTGGGGCCCCCAATCCGACCTCGCAACCACGCCGTCGCGCGGCGCGATAGTTCTGCGCTCGGTCCGCGACCAGTATCTTATAAATCGCCGACGCGGGCGCCGTCTTTGCTGGCGTCTTCGAGCGTCGGGTAGACGGCGAACACTTTCAGCAGGCCGGTGATGCGCAGCAGGCGCAGGATCTGGCCTTCCTTCGCGACCAGCCGGACCTCGCCGTGGAACTCGCGCGCGCGGCGCTGCGCACCGATCAACGCGCCCAGGCCGGTCGAGTCGAGGAAATCGACCCGGGTCAGGTCGACGATCAGCCGATGATCGCCGCGCTCGGAGGCGTCCGTCAGGGCGGCCCGCACGCTCGGTGAGGTTGCGATGTCGAGCGAGCCGACAAGATCGAAGACTTGGACGCCGTCGACCGCGTGAACGCGGATCGAGATGTCCTCGTGTTGGTGTTGACTCGTCGAACCGTTCGAATTCATCCTTCGTACTCCCGCCAAAGCGCGATCTGGCCGCGCCCGTCCACCCGGACGATCGCACAGCCTGCGCGTTCGCTCCAGGGCCCCTGGTCGCCTTCGCGCGTCGCGAACCGGTAGCTGACGCACACGCGCGGCCCCTGGTGGAAGACCTCGTCGAGCAGGAAGCGCCAAGAGCGTGCCGACGCGGCGTAGTCTGCGAAATGCTCCGCGATCGCCGCACGGCCGTGCACGGCCGGCTTGCGCGGCTCACGGTACACAGCGTCCTCGCTAAAGCAGCCGACCGCCTCGTCTAGCGCACCGCGCGCGAAGGCTTCGAGCAGCGGCTCGAGCTGCGAGCCGGTCACGGTGCCAGCGGCGTGCCGGCTTGCACGGCCTTGCGCATCGCCGTCACCCGCTCGGCCCAATCGGTGTCGCCGCCCTTGCGATATCCGCGCAACGCCACGTCGAGATCGGCCAGCGCGCCGTCCTTGTCGCCGCTGCCGTAGCGCGCGATCGCGCGCTCGCGGTAGCCGTCGGGGTCATCGGGCGCACGTTGCACGTAGGTCTGAATGTCCTCCAGCGCGAGCATGTAGCTTTGGATGCGGTTGTAGGCGAAGGCTCGGAAATAATAGCCGGAGGTCGAACCGGTGGGGTCTTGCGCGATGTACGCGTTGAGCGCCTGGATCCCGTCGCGATAGCGGCCGTCGCCGAGCGCGAGCCGGCCGCTGGCCCACAGGCCGCGCCGGTTCTTCGGATCGATTTCGAGTGCTCTCGTGCAATCGCGCGTGGCGGCGTCGCGCTTGTCGAGAATCCGCTCGACGTCGCAGCGCGCGGCGAGCACCCACGGCCCGGTCTGACCCAGCGCGACCGCGCGATCGTAGTCGGTGAGGGCCGTATCGTACGCGCCGTTGGTAAACTCGACGTCGGCGCGGTCCTTGTACGCCTGCGGGTCACGCGCATCGAGGCTGACCGCTCGATCGCAGTCCTTCAGCGCGCCGGCGGCGTCGCCGGCATCCAAGCGCGTCTCGCAGCGCGTGACGTAGGCGTATTCGTAGTCGGGATCGATCCCGATCGCGGCGTTGTAGTCGCGCAGCGCGCCGTTGTCGTCGGCGAGTTCGGCCTTCGCATCACCGCGCATCACCAGCGCCCGCGCGTCGCGCGGATGGTCGCGCAGGTACGTATCGAGCAGGTCGATCGACGCCTGGAAGCTGTGCGCGCCGAAGAGCGACCGCGCCCGCGTGAGCGGATCGACCAGTGGGCCCGCAGGCACCGGCACCGGCGGTGGGTCCGCCACGGCGACGACCGGCGCCCCGAGCATTGCACCGGCCAGCGCGAGAACGACGGCGGCAACCCGGGGACGCATGCGCCGAACTTGCCCGGGAGCCGCTTGGCTCCTGCGGCCGGCTCGGGCAGCACGTGCTGGGGCGGCTGGATTCGAACCAGCGCATGGCGGATTCAAAGTCCGCTGCCGTACCGCTTGGCTACGCCCCAGTTGCACGGCGCTTCGGTTTCAAGGCGCTGCGCCCCCGGCTCCGCGTCCCCCACGCTTCGCGTGGCACCCCCCGACCGACCTCGCAACGGGCATTGCAGTTGCGCAAAGATGGTCCTGCGCTCGGTCTATCGCGGGGGGTGCTGCTGCCGGCCAGTTACGGGCACGATCGTTAGCACGATCTCCTAGCCGCGGTAGCGGAACAGGCGGTCGGCGATGGGGGTGACGAGGGGGATGGTGAAGAGTTCGCCGCGGCGGGCGCGGGCGCGGTAGGTCAGGGCCAGGAGCAAGAGGACGAAGGCGCCGGCGAGGTCGGCGAGGAGGCCCAGCGCGTAGAGCCACACGACGCCGACCGTGTCCATGCCGGGGACGGCGATCACGACCAGCAGCGGAAGCGCCAACAGCACCAGGTACGCCAGCGAGCCGACGATGCCGAAGACGAAGGCTTGGCGGACGTGGACGCGCGACCAGTCGGTCGCGTCCGGGCGCGCGCGCGCGACATCGAGGACAGCCAGCGGCCAGACCAGGTAGGTGCTGGCCGTTCGTTCGCGCAGGTCCGAAGCTCCGCCGTCGATCATCTCGACGGCAGGTCTTCTACTCGACGATCCGCTTCGCCCCGAGGTAGCGCGCCGCCCAGTAGGCGTCGTGCAGGCTCGAGACCGTCACGCCGTGGCTCGACGAGGCGTGCACGAAGCGATCGCCGCCTAGCGAGATCCCGACGTGCGACGCTCCCGGGGCGTAGGTCTGGAAGAACACCAGGTCGCCTGGCTTCGGCGTGCCGTGGATGCGGTGGGCGACGTCGAATTGGGCGTCGGCCGTGCGCGGCAGATGCTTGCCGATCAGCGCGAAGACGTGCTGCACGTAGCCCGAGCAGTCGAACCCGTTCGCGGTGGTCCCGCCGAACGAGTACGGCACGCCCAGAAAGCGCATGGCGTTGCGCGTCAGGGCCGAGGCCATCGCAGCACCGCGAGCGGCGATTCCGCTGGCGAAGCGCTGGATATGCAACAGACGCGACAAGCGCGGCGACGTGCTGGTCGACGTTTCGTCCGAGGGGTCGGCATTCCACATCGCGAGATCGGCGCCGGCGGTTGGGGCCGCGACGTCGGCGGCGCTCGAGACGGCCGCGCTTGCGGCCGTGGCGCCTGAGACACCCGTCTCCGCGGCACCCGCGACGGCCGGAGCGGCCGAGAGGATGCACACGAACAACCCGGTCAGAATGGAACGTAGCAACTGCTCTTCCTTCCACACGTACGGGGTTAGTTGACGGGTTCGGGCGGAAGAATCGCCCGCGCGCCGACCGGCGCGTTCACCCCTGCCAGGGAAGTCCCCCGCTCCGATGCCTTGGGGGCATCGGACTCCGTGATACTTTTTGCAGGATATGCGCGAACCCAGCGGCGCGATAGACGCGCCACGGGCCGGTGACCCCTGCGGGTCACATTGGGGGGGATAGTCGCTCGGGCTTCCCTTCTCCTCCCGGCCCCGGGAGATCATCGTAAAGAATCCCTGGGAGGGGACCCGCGGCTGCGCGAATCGTTCGGGCGAGGGACGCTGCGACCGCTTGCGTCCGTGCATCGTCGCGGCTCTCGACCATCACCCGGACCAGCGGTTCGGTCCCCGAGGCCCGCACCAGGATGCGGCCCTCGCCGGCCAGGTCGTGCTCGGCCGACGCGACCGCGGCGCGCACCGCGGGGTGCTCGGCGACCCCCTTGTCGGCGACGCGGACGTTGAGCAGCACCTGCGGGTAGACCTCGAGCCCGGCGGCCAATTCCCACAGGGGCGTACGCGTGCGGGCCGCGACCGCCAGCAGCGCGACGGCGGTCATCGGGCCGTCGCCGGTCGTCCCGCGGGCGAGGTCGATCACGTGACCGGACTGCTCGCCGCCGAACCGGTAGCCGCCCGCGCGCAGCGCCTCGAGCACGTAGCGGTCGCCGACCGCGGCCCGCAGCAGCGCGATCCCAGCCTGTGCGAGCGCGACCTCGAAGCCCATGTTCGCCATCACCGTACCGACGACGGTGTCGCCGGTCAGCTCGCCGCGCGCGTGCAGGTCGCGGGCGAGGATCAGCATCGCGCGGTCACCGTCGAGGATCTCGCCGCGCTCGTCGACGAACAGCGCGCGGTCGGCATCACCGTCGAACGCGACGCCGACGACCGGCCCCGCGGTTCGCGCGATCTCTTCGCGCACGCGGGTCTGGAGCGCGCGCAGATCGGTCGCACCGCAGTCGACGTTGATCCGGCTGCCGTCGTCCTGCGCGTGCAGCGCGACGACGCGCGCGCCCAGCCGCTCGAAGATCTTCGGACCGACCAGATACGCCGCGCCGAACGCGGCGTCGACGACGACGGTCGTCCCGTGCAAGTCCGCACCCGCCGCGACGAGCTTGGCGAACCAGTTGTCGATCAGGCCGCGTGTCGGGGTGACGACCCCGATGCCCAAGCCGGTGGGGCGCGGCAGCTTCGGCGCATCGAGCAGCGCCTCGATCTCGCTCTCGACCGCATCCGAGAGCTTGAACCCGTCGGCGCCGAAGAACTTGATCCCGTTGTCCTCGATCGGGTTGTGCGAGGCCGAGATCACGACGCCGGCCGCCGCCTCGATGCCGGCGGTGATCGAGGCGACCGCCGGCGTCGGCACGATCCCCAATTGGATGACGTTGCGCCCGGTCGAGGTGATCCCGGCGACGATCGCGCCCTCGAGCATCGGTCCGGAGAGCCGCGTGTCGCGCCCGACGACGATCGGTTTCTCGATCGCCTGCGCGTACGCGATCACGGCCGCCCCGGCCCGCCCGATCGCGAACGCCAGCTCCGGCGTCAAATCGCCGTTGGCAACGCCTCGCACGCCGTCGGTCCCAAAGTACTTCGGCACTAGTGCGTGGCCTGTTGCGCGTTCACGAAGCGCGCCCGGACGCGCACGAGGTTGGGCGAGAGCTGAACCCCGGCGACCTCGTGCCCGTCGGTGTCGGTCGGGGTGGGGCCGATCATCTCGTCGAGCTCCTGCGGCTTGCGCGGGATCGGGATCTCGACCCGCACGCCGGCCACGTGGTCGAGCACGTTGGCGACACCGCGCAGCGTCGTTGCGGCGGGGTTCACCGACGCGGATTCGACGACGATGCCGCGCTGCTCGCCGAGGTACTCCAGGTCGACCGGGACGACACGCTCCTCGAGCCGGTCGAGGGCGACGATCACCGAGGCCGGCGAGAGCGAATGGAGCGCAACGTCGGAGGGGACGATGCGGACCTGGACGTTGTGGAAGCCCGGATCGACCAGGTCGCCGACGTCGACCACCGCCCGGAACTGATCGGGCCGGAAGGCCTCACCGTTGCGCGGCACCTCGATCACCACCGTCGCGCTCTTCTCGGCGCAGCTCGCTTGGTAGCCAGGCCGCACCCCCATGACCACGATCGGCACGGTCAGCGTCTGGTCGAAGCGGGCGGTTGTGCCGGGCGCCGCGCCGAGATGAAAATACGCCCACGCGGCGACGGCCAGCGTCACCGAGAGGAGCTTAAGTCCGAAGTTGTTCCTGAGGCGGTTGAGCACGCGCGATCCGGGTCAGCAGATTGGCCAACAGCCCACCCTCGGCCTGGCGCCGCCGCGACGGGCGGACGCAGGCCGTCAGGACGCGCCGCAGCCGCTCCTCGTCGTCGATCGGCACCGACAGGCGCCCGGCGCGGGCGACCGAGACCGAGCCGTTCTCCTCGCTGACGACGACGACCACCGCGTCGGTCTGCTCGGTCAGCCCGACCGCGGCGCGATGGCGCGTCCCGACGTGCCGGTCGAGCGCGATCGCGCTGTCGCTCAGCGGGAGAAAGCACGAGGCACCCTCGACGATCAGATCGCGTACGATCGCGGCACCGTCGTGGAGCGGCGAGGCCTTGGTGAAGATCGCCAACAGCAGGTCGAGCGAGAGCCGCGCGTCGAGCGCCGTCCCGCTCTCGACGTAGTCGCGCAGTCCGGTCTGCTGCTCGATGACGATCAACGCACCGATCCGCTCGCGGGCGAGCGCGTAGCCGGCGTGCGCGACGATGCGGATCTGCTCGGCGGCGATCTCGTCCTCGGCCAGCCGGTCACGGACGAACAGCCGGCCCCGGCCGAGCTGCTCGAGCGCGCGGCGCAGCTCCGGCTGGAAGATGATCGGCAGCGTCACGGCCGTCCCCAGCAGCAGGTACTGCATGACCGTGGCCAGGACGAGCAGGTGCAGCAGGTTCGAGACGGCCAGGATCACGACCAACGCGAAGAGGCCCAGCATGATCTGGACCGCCCGCGTCCCACGGATCAGGAGCAGCAAGTAATACACGAGCAGCGAGGTCGCCAGGATGTCGATCGCGTCGGTGGCCCAGCTGAGCGCGCCGCTGGGCCAGCTCATCGCGCCCTCGCGCGCAGCGCGGCCTCGACGCTGCGCGTTGCCTCGAGTTCCGGATCGCCCAGCCCGGCCGCCGCAATCGCCGCGGCCGCATCCTCGCTCAGCTCCTCGGTCGTCCGCGCCGGCACCAGGACCGACTCGATCGCGATGAGGTCGTCGACCAGCTCGGCGGCGGTGATCGCGTCATCGAAGCGGACCGTCAGCGCCGCACCGTCTTCGGCGACCTCGAGCACACCGACCGGACCGCCCGGTCCGCGCAACGCCTCGACGACGTTTGCGCGGGCCAGCGGATCGAGCAGGGAGACGGTGCGGCTGACGATCACGACCGCGACGACCTTCGCGTGAGCGAGGACGGACTCCGCCGAGCGCGCGTGATCGCCGTCGGGCGCAACGCAGCCTGGGTCGTCGCCGAGGACGAGGACGAACCGCGGCTCGCGTCGTTGCGCAAGGGCGCGCGCGGTGAGATGGTCGTCCCCGGCGACCTGGTCGCCGTCAGCGTCATCGCCGACGACCGGGTCGTCGTCGATGAGGTGCTCCCACGCGGCTTCGTCCTCATCCGCCGAACCGGTGCGGGCCGGGTCAAGACGATGGCGGCCAACGTCGACACGCTGGGCATCGTCGCGGCGCTGGTCGATCCACCGCTGCACCTGACGATGATCGACCGCCTGGTCGCGTTCGCGCTCCAGCACGAGGTCGCTCCGCTGCTGCTGCTCACGAAGGTCGACCTGGCCGGTGAAGAGGCCGCCGAGCGGGTCGCGACGCTCTACCGCGGCCTCGACGTCCCGACGCTCGTCCTCAACCCGAAGACCGGCCGCGGGATCGACGAGCTCCGCGCCCAGCTCGCCGCGCGCCACGCGCTGCTGGTCGGGAACTCGGGGGTCGGCAAGTCGACCATCTTCCGGGCGCTGGGCGGGATCGCCGTCATCGGCGAGCTCTCGCGCGCCGGCCAGGGGCGGCAGACGACCACCTCGGCCCGGTTGGCTCGGCTGGGCGAGGGCTTCCTGATCGACAGCCCCGGGATCGGCGAGTTCAGCCTCGACCCCATGCCGGCGCCGGAGCTGGCCCATCTCTTCGTCGAGCTGCGCGAGCCGGCGACCCGCTGCCGGTTCGCCGATTGCCGCCACCTCAGCGAGCCCGGCTGCGCCGTGCGGGCCGCCGTCGACGCCGGTCAGATCGCCGCCAGCCGCTACGCCTCCTACCGCGAGCTCGCGCTCACCGACCCGGGCTGAGCCGACCGCAGTCGGGTGGACTCCGAGGGCCCCGGCGTGGTATTCTCCTCCTCGTGCCCAACATCAAAGCCGCCGAGAAATGGGTCCGGCAGAGCGAGCGCCGCACGTTGCGGAACCTCGCCACCAAGACCAAGCTCAAGACCCTCTTCAAGAAGGCCAAGGCGGCCGGCGACGCCAGCCTGACCTCCGCGGTCGAAGCGCAGTTCGACAAGGCCGCGCACAAGGGGATCATCCACCCCAACAAGGCCGCCCGCAAAAAGTCGCGCTTAGCGCGCGGCCAGGTCAAGGTCAAGTAAGCCGCCTCCGGGCGGCTTCTTCTTTTTACGGGTCGACCGCGACGGCGATCCGGACGCCGGCCACCTGGACTGCCGGGATGAGGATCCGCTCGCGGATCGCGTTGCGCAGCGCTTCAGGCTCCTTGGTTCGCACGGCCAGCCGGTAGCGCCACTCGTGGTTGACCCGCGCGATCGGATACGGCGCCGGGCCTAACACCTCGAAGCGCGGGTCGGCGCGCAAGATCGCCGCCCAGCCCGCGATCGCCTCCTCGACCTCGGCCTGCGAGCGGCCGATCGCGCCGAGTTGCACGACGCGCACGAACGGCGGCCAACGCTGATCGCGCCGGTCCGCCAGCTCTTGGCGCGCGAAGCCGTCGTAGTCGTGCCGCGCCGCGAACACGATCGCCGGATGCTCGGGCGCGTACGTCTGGATGATCGCCTCGCCCGGCTGCGCGCGACCGCTGCGCCCGCAAACCTGCGTCAGCAGCGCGAAGGTCCGTTCCGCCGCACGGTAGTCGGCGACGTGCAAATCGAGGTCGGCGGCGAGCGCGCCGACCAGCGTGACCTGCGGGAAGTCGAGCCCTTTGGCGACCATCTGCGTCCCGACCAAAATGTCCCCGCGCTCGACGAAGCGCTCGAGCAGCCGCGCGTGATCGCCGACCCGGGTCGTCGTATCCGAGTCCATCCGCACGACGACCGCCGATGCGAAGAGCCGCGCCAGCTCCTCGACGACGCGCTCCGTCCCCGCGCCGAAGGCGCGGATCGACGGATCGCCGCAGTGCGGGCAGACCACCGGCAGAGGTTGCCGGAAGTCGCACCAATGACAGCGCAGCAGTGCTTCGCCGCGGTGAACGGTCAGCGAGGTGGAGCAGCGCGGACACTCGGGGACGTGGCCGCAGGCGCGGCACAGTACGAAGCGCGCGCTGCCGCGCCGGTTGATGAACAGCACGCTCTTCTCGCGCCGCGCCAGGCGTTCGTCGATCGCCTGCGTCAGGGCGGTCGAGAACAAGCGCCGGTTCCCGCCGGCGAACTCGGCCCCCATGTCGACGATGCGCACCGGCGGCAGCGGCTGCGCGGTCGCGCGCTGCGTCAGCCGCAGGAGCGGGATCCGGCCGGCCATCGCGCGCGCGTAGTCCTCCAGCGCCGGCGTCGCACTGCCCAACACGACCACGCCGCCGGCGCGCCGCATCCGTTCGCGCGCGACCGCGACCGCGTCGTAGCGTGGCACGCTGTCCTGCCGGTACGACCCTTCGTGCGCCTCGTCGACGACGATCAGCCGAACGCCGTCGAGCGGCGCGAAGACCGCGCTGCGCGCGCCGACGACGACGTCGATCTCACCGCGTGCGGCGGCTTGCCAGGCGTCGAAGCGCTCGCGTTCGGAGAGCGCCGAGTGCAGCACCGCGACCCGCTCGCCGAAGGCGGCCTCGAAGCGCGCCGCGGTCTGCGGCGTCAACGCGATCTCCGGGACGAGCACGATCGCCCGCCCGCCGGCGGCCAGCACCTGCGCGATCGCGTGCAGGTAGATCAACGTCTTGCCGCTCCCGGTCACGCCGGAGAGCAATGCCTGCGCGAAGGTCCCGCTCTCCAACAGCGCCGCGATGCGGTCGATCGCTTCGCGCTGCTCGTCGGTCGGGGTCAACGCCGGCAGCGCGACCCGCGCGCCGCGCGCGCGCCGCAGCTCGTGCAGCTCCTCGCGCAGTGCCCCGGCCTGCAGCGCGCGCCGGATGACGGCGTCGGAGAAACCGGCCAGCACTGCGTCGCTGCGCCGCAGCTCGCCCTGCGCCGCGACGTGCGCGACCAGCGCCGCCGCCTTCTTCCCCCGGATCGGCTGCTCGCCGGGGCGCAGCACGCGGATCCGCGCCGCCCCCATCCGTGCCGCGGCCAGCGTACGCCGCCGGGTCAGCACCCCGCCTCGAACGAGCGCGTCGACGGCCCGCACCAGCGTCGCGCGGTCACCGGCGCGGCGCGCCTCGGGATGGCGCAACAGGGCGTCGGGCGCGACGCCCTCGCGAAAATCGGTCCAGAGCAGCCGGATCAGCCGCTCGGGGACGCTCGTGAACCGGTCCGGCGGCGGCGGCTCACCCTGCGGCACGAGCCGCTCGACCGCCCGTGGGATCGCGGCCGCCAGCACCAGCGCGCCGAGGGCCTCGCGCAGCGAGCACACGTACCGCTCGGCGATCCACTCCGCCAGCGCGAGGCCGGTCTCGTCGAAGGCGCGCGGCCCGTCGACGCGCGCCGTCACCTCGCGCAGGCTCGCGTCGCCGGCCCGATCGGAGGGCGCGCCGACGACGTAGCCATAGACCTCGCGCGAGCCGAGGGGCACCCGGACGACGTCGCCGACGGCCAGGCGCAGCCCGTCGGCGACGCGGTAGGTGAGCGCGCGATCGAAGCGCGCCGTGCGCAGGTGCGGCAGCACGTCGACGACGAGCGCGCTGGGCGAGCAGGACCCCCGGGGCGCGGACGCGAGGATCATCGGGTGGCGCTTCGTGATCCGGACGCCGCTCTCCGCGACCTCGCTTGCCAAGGAGCACGATGAGCTCGAGCACGCTGACCGCCCCGCTGCGCACGACCGTCGTCGGCAGCTACCCGCAGCCCGACTGGCTGGTCGACCGCGATCTGCTCGGCGCCCGCCTCCCGCCGCGCGTCCGCGCGCGTGAGATCTGGCGCGTCCCCGAGACGTGGCTCGAGGCGGCCCAGGACGACGCGACGCTGCTCGCGATCCGCGACCTCGAACGCGCCGGGATCGACATCATCAGCGACGGTGAGATCCGGCGCGAGAGTTACTCCAATCGCTTCGCCACCGCGCTCGACGGGATCGACCTCGACCGTCCCGGGGCCGCGCTCGACCGCACCGGTCATCCCAACATCGTCCCGCGCATCGCGGGCCCGATCCGCCGGCGCCACCCGGTCCTGGTGCGCGACGTCCAGTTCCTGCGCGCCAACACCGATCGTCCGATCAAGATCACCGTGCCGGGACCGTTTACCATGTCGCAGCAGGCGCAGAACGACTACTATCCGGATCTCGCCGCCGCCTCACTCGACTTCGCCGCCGCCGTCAACGCCGAGCTGCGCGATCTGCTGGCTGCCGGCGCCGACGTCGTGCAGATCGACGAACCGTATCTGCAAGCTCGCTCCGAGGCCGCGCACCAGTACGCGTTGCCCGCGATCGCCCGCGCGCTCGAGGGGATCGGCGGCGTGACGGCGCTGCACACCTGCTTCGGCTACGCGCACGTCGTGCACGCGCGGCCCGAAGGCTACCCGTTCCTCGAAGAGCTGGACGGCGTCCCCGCGCAGCAGATCGCGATCGAGTCGATGCAGCAACACGTCGACCTGCGCGCGCTCGAGTCGCTGCCGCACAAGACGGTGATCCTGGGCGTACTGAACCTCGACGACGCCGCGCCGGTCGAGACCCCCGAGCAGGTCGCCGCGCAGATCCGCGCCGCCTTGAAGCACATCACGCCCGAGCGGCTGATGCTCGCCCCCGACTGCGGGATGAAGTACCTGCCCCGCGCAACCGCCTTCGCCAAGCTGCAAGCCCTCGTCGCCGGCACGAAGCTCGTCCGCCGCGAATTGGGTATCGCCGACTAACCCAGCCGCACCAGCCGGCCGTCGACGCCGTGGTACGAGACCGCGTCGCGGCCGGTTTGCTTGCTGTGATACATCGCGGCGTCGGCGCGCTCGAGCAGCGCGCTCGCGCCGCCGGCGTCGGCGGGATAGGCCGCGACGCCGATCGAGGCGGTGATGCGCACCGCCGCATCGGCCTGCGCCGGGCGGAGGTGGGCCAGGTCGAGCTGCACGATCCGCGCGCGCAGCTCCTCGGCGCGCTCGATCGCGGCGGCCTTGTCGGTCTCGGTGAAGACCAGGCAGAACTCATCGCCGCCGTTGCGCGCGACCAGGTCCGACGCGCAGCGTGCCGCGCCGCGCAGGACGCGCGCGATCTCGCGCAACAACGCGTCGCCGGCCGCATGACCGTAGCTGTCGTTCCAGGCCTTGAAACGATCGGTGTCGAGGAAGAGCAGTCCCAGCCGCGCCAGCGGCGCGTGGCGGGCGGCGTCGATCAGCCCACCGAGCCGCTGGCGGAAGGCGCGCGGGCCGAGCAAGCCCGTCAGCCCATCGTACTCGGCGCGGTGCCGGTCGATCGCGCGCTCGAGCGCGATCAGATAGGCGGGCGAGGCGTGATCGGCCAGGGCAGCGATGCGGTCGACGGCGTCCGCGTCGAGCGCGGCGCGTGCCGCCGCGACCAAGACGCAGGCGCGACCGGTGTCCAAACTCAGCGGGACGCCGACGGCCGCCGCGTCGGCGGGGTGCAGCGCGCGGACGCCCGCGTCGGCGAGGGTGACGCGATGTCCGGCCGCGACGGCCCGCGCCGGCAGCGCGCCCGGATCGTCGCGGGCGATCCGCGCGCCGGCGAAGTACGCGGTGCGCTCGCCGGCCGCGAAGACGCAGGTCAGCGCACCGTCGCGCTCCTCGAAGAGCAGCACGGCGTCGATCGCCGGCGCGAGGTGCCGGGCTGCGCGCGCGATCTCAGCCTGCACGTCCTCGACGCAGCCGCGCGCCGCGTCGGCCAACCGGCGCGACGCTTCGACGAAGCCGGCCTCCCGCTCGCGCGCGAGTCGCAACGCCAGCCGGTCGGCGCGCGCAGCGGCGCGGGTGCGCAGCGCGACGAGCATCCCCGCGATCCCGAGGCCGCACGAGCCGGCGACGAACGCGAGCTCGAAGGCCGCGGCCGGCGTCATGCCGCGCGCGGTGCCCGCGCGCCCGGCGCGGCAGTTACGGGATCAGCGCCTTGAGTTTCTCCGGCTCGGTGACGACGACGTGCGCGGTGCGCATGTCGACCAGCCGGTCGTCCCAGAACCGGTTCAAGGTCCGGTTGACCGTCTCGCGCGTCGTCCCGATCATGTTCGCCATCTCTTGGTTGGTCAGGCGCAGCGTGATCCGGGTCCCGTTGTCGACGTGCTCGCCGAACTGCTCGGCCAAGTTGAGCAGCAGTGAAGCCAACCGCGCGCGGATGTCCTGGGAGGTCGTCGCGGCGATCAAGGCGTTGGCGGCGCGCAGCCGCTCGGAGAGCTCGATGACCAGCAGCTTCCCGATCTGCGGGTTCTTGTCGATCAGCCCCAGGAAGTCGTCTCGCCGCACCGCCCCGACCTCGACGTCGGTCAGCGTCTTGATCGACGCCGAGCGCAGCGACGAGTCGAACATCGACATCTCGCCGAAGAAGTCGCCTTCCTTGAGGATCGAGAGGATCGTCTCGCGCCCGTCGGGGCCGATCCGGCAGACCGCCACCGAGCCGGCCGCGATCACGAAAAAGGTGTCGCCCGGCTCGCCTTCCCGCACGATAAACTGGTGCTTGGGAAACCGCCGCTCGGCGACGGTGGCCAGCACCTGCCCCAGCTGCTCGTCGGTGAACTCGCGGAAGAGCGGGATCCGACGGAGAGTGGCGAGGTCGATCATCGCCTCTCCCCTTTGGTGAGGCTAGGCGGCGCGCCCTCTCAGCGCCGCATCACTTGACCTTGACCCGGAAGCAGATCGTCCCCTGATACGTCCCGGTCACCCCACTCGGGACCAGCTTCCCGGCCGCGCCGCCGACCGTCACCGCGAACGACTTCGAGCCGACCGTCGCGGTGGTGAAGGTCGAGCCCGTGCTGGTGTCGCCGTACGAGGTCCCCGAACAGGTCGCGCCGGCGACGAGGGCCTCGTTCAGGCCGTTCGAGTTGACCCCCCAGGTCGTCGTCCCGTTCTCGGTGATCGCCAGCGAGCCGGCGGTCATGGTGGGGAATGCCCCGGTCACCGCGCTCTCCGAGGCGCCGCCGACGATGATGTTGCGGTAGTCGATCGTGTAGAGCACGATCCCGCCCGGGCAAACCGTCCCGGCCGGTGGGCTACCGCTGCACCCGCTGGTCTGGATCGTCTCGGTCTTCGTCAGCACGACGTAGCCGGGATAGAGCTCGTTGTGCGTGTAGTTGATGGTCGTTCCGTCGTTCACGCCGATCACCGCGTCGTAGCGCGTGAACGCGGTGAGGCTTGCCGGCGCGCTGTAGACGGCGTAGACCGTGATCTCTTTGATCGTATGCTTCGCGACGGCGTACGTCGCGGCGGAGGTCGCACCGGCCGTGCCGTTGGTGAAGTTGGCGACGGTGGTACAGGTCGTCCCGGTCACCCCGCCGCACAGGTTGACCGTCCAACCGGCCGGGGTGGTCGGGGCCGTCGCCGTAAGGGCGATATCGACCGTCGCGTTCGACGTGTTGTCGTAATAGAGGTCGTTCTGGACGACGAACGTCGTCGGCCCCTGGGCGATCGTGCTGCCGATCCACGAGCCCGGCGTCGTCCCGCTGTTGGTCAGCGTCGCGCCGGTCGGGAAGAAGCCGACGGCGGTGAAGTCGTTGTTGTTCGTCGTGGCGACGCTGCCGTCGTAGCTGCCGGTGGCGCTGTAGTTGCCGACGCCCGGCGGCCCGATGTAGGGCACCGTGCCGGTCGAACCGCCGGTGTAGCACTCCGCACCCGAGGCGACGCCGGGGATCTGCGAGGCGCTGACGAGCTGCGTGAGCCCGGTCGTCCCCGGCGTCGCACCGTACGAGGTCGCGTAGCTGGTCGTGGTGCCGTTCGCGCCGCCGGCTGCCGTCGCGGTGACCGAGCTGCTGGTCAACACTGCGCCGCCGCCGCCACCGCCGCCGGGACCGTGTTGGATCGCGTAGGTCGTGTCGCTGGTCGTCGACGCCGCCGTCGTCCCGGCCGCACCGTCGGCGTGGACGCTGATCCCGCTGAACGTGTTGGGCGAGGTGACCTCGATCGTTCCGCCGGCACCGCCGCCGCCGCCGCCGTCGTTGTCGGGAGCGAGCCCGGTCGTGCCGTCGGCGTAGATCGTCGCCGCCGCACCGCTGGTATCCGCGATGCGCATCATCACGATCCCGCCACCGACGCCGCCCGAGCTGCCGTAGTTGCCGACGGTGTTGTTGTTCGAGCCGTTGTTGTTCGTCCCGGCGCCGGCGCCGCCGCCCATGAACAGGCGCGTGACCGACGGCGTGAGCGCCGACGCGCCGCGTCCGCCGATGTCGCCGGTGTTGGTCGTGCTGTAGTTCGCGGCCGCGTTCAAACCGGGCGAGGTCTGCGAATACTCCGAGGTGTTGCCGCTGTAGTTCGGCGTCCACGGGTAGCCGCCGTTGCCGCCGGCGCCGCCGTTCCCGCCGCCACCGCCACCGGTGTTCTGGTCGTTCGCCACCGGGTCCATGTCGCTGCCGCCGCCGCCGGCGTTGCCCGGCGCACCTTTGCTCATGTCGCCGCCGGGATAGCCGTCGGCGGTGCCGTTGGTGACCGTCGGTGTCGCCGGCGTCGCCGGCGTCGTGAAGCTCGTATAGTAGAACAGGTAATCCGGTGTTCCGTTGATCCCTTCGCCCTTCGACCCGTTGCCTGGCGCACCGGTGCCGTTCATCGTCGCCGAGTCGACCCAGTCGCTGTTCAGCACGCTCGTCGGCTCGGCCGACGCGATGCTCACCCCGCCGCCGCGGAAGCCGTCGCCGGTCGCGTAGATCGACGCGCCGTTCAAGTTGAGCGTCGTCGCGATGTCGAGCGCCGCGACGCCACCGGTCTTGCCGTCCCAATAGGCGGCGTGGAACGTGCTGCTCAACGTTGCGGTGATGTATTGCGGGACGCGGACGATCTGGTAGGTCTGCTGCCCTTGCGTCGACGTCGCCGCCGCCCGCACGTAGCTGTTGATCAGGCCGCTGCCGCCACCCGCGCCGATGACCGTCGCGCTGCCGCCCGCGACACTTTGCACGCCGACGTACTCGTAGAGTCCGGCTTGCCCGAGCGTCGTGTAGCCGCTCCCGCTGCCGTTCCCGTACGCGCTCGAGTTGCTGTGGCTAAACGTCCCGTCCTGCATCTGGATGATCAGCAGCAGATCGCCGGCCGCGACGGCGGTGCTCGCGCCACCTCCGCCGGTATCGATTGCGCCGAGCGGGATCACCGTCGAGCCGGCGCCCAGCGTCCCCGTCGGCGGCTGGTAGTACGTGTTGTAGACGCCCGCCAACGTCCCGCCCGCGCCGTCCTTGCCGGCCGTCGTGGCGCACAGCGGCGCGGCGAGCGCCGGCTGCGCGACGAAGACTGCCGGCGCCAAGACGACCAGTTGCACGAGCGCGACAAAGAACGCGACCAGACGGCGCGAGAGCACGAGGCCTATTGTACGTCGTCCGCGCCCGGCGCGTCTCGTCGCTTGGGGAACTTTTAGCATTCGGCGAGGGGCACCGCGCACGGTGTGGACGACGAACCGAATCTTTACGCGCTCTCCCTCACCCCTCCGACCGCCCGCCCCGGTGAAACCGTGCGCCTGCTCTTTTGCGCGCGAAATCTGGGCTCGCTACCGCTCGAAGACGCGCATCTCCGCTTCGTCGTCCCGGCCGGCCTCGAGCCGCTCGGCGAGGTCTGCGTCGCGCTCGGCTCGGTTGCACCGGACGCGGAGCTCCGCGCGACGCTCGAGGCGCGGGTCGACCTCTGCGCGCCGGCGGCGCTCGACGGCGTCTACGCCGTCCTCGAATTCGGCGAGCGTCGCCTGGTGAGCAATCGCTGCCCGCTCACCGTCCGCGGGCGGGCGATCCTGGACGGGCCGTCGAGCGGCGTGCGGATCGTCGCCCGGGACGCGCAGACCGTCCGCGTCGACGCGGTCGTGACCAATGAAGGCGACGGCGCGGCGCGCGATCTGCGGCTCGTCGTCCCGGCACCGCTCGGCACCCGCGTGCTCGACGACACGCCGACGACGCGCGAGGTCACGCTGCTCGAACCCGGCGCCGCCGTCGAACTCGGCTTCGACGCGCGCATCGTCGCGCCGCTGGGCACGTTGCGCGCCGACGATGCGTTCGTGTTGCTGGCCGATGGGATACGCTACGCATTGCGCGCGGAAGGCGAGGTGCGCGTCCAGCCGCTCCTCGCCGCGCCGATCGTCGCCTTGCATCTCGCGCGACACAGCCTCGAGCTAGTCGTCGAGCTGCGCAACGACGGTTGGACCGACGCGTGCGACGTCGCGCTCGAGGTCCGCTTACCGCCGGGGCTGCGCGAGATCCCGGGGACGCTGCGGGTCGACGACGCCGAACCGCTGCGGCGCGCGCGCGGCGAGGCGATCTCGATTCGGCGCGTCCCGGCACGCGGCAGCGTCCGCGTTGCGCTGCGCGCGAGCGTTCCACCCGGTACGGCGGCCGGTACGATCGACGTGCGCGCCGGCGAACACACCGTCGCCGTCCCCTTCGCGCGGCAGGTCGTCGAGGATCTGCGCCTCCGGCTGGTCGCGCTCCCGGTGACCGTGACCCCGGGCGAACCGCTTCGCGCCGAGCTGGAGCTGCACAACGCGGGCGATCTCGCCGTCCGGCCCGAGCTCGCGGTCGAGGCTCCATGGAACGTCCTCGAGTGCGACCTTGGGCCGCGTCCGCTGGCCTGCGGTGCGCGCGCGCGCGCGGTGCTCACGTTGCAGCTCGACGCCGCGTGCGCCGACGGTGCGAGCGTCGCGCTCACCGTTCTCGCGGCCTACGGCGCGACGGCACCGGTGCGAGCCGACGCGACGCTGGTCGTGCGCGAGCGCCCGTGGCTCGCGCTCGACGACCTCCCCGAGCGCGAGGGCGACTCGGCGCGGTACGTCGTGCGCCACGTCGGAACGACCCCGGCGCGCGCCGTGTGCGCGCAGATGGACGACCGGACGCATGACCTCGGCACCCTGCTGCCGGGCGAATGCACCGCGATCGTCGTCGCGCAACACGCGGCGCGCTGCGGCGGCGTCGTGCGCATCGGGGAACGCGTCGCGCTCGTCCTCCCACCGCTCGACGGACGGCCGCCGGCCCGCGTCGACCTCGTGCTGGCCGCGCCGGACGAGGTCGTCGCCGGCGCGCCCTTCCCCTTCGAGGTGCGCTGCGCCATCACCGATCCGGTCGAGACGCTGGCCCTGCGCCTGGCGGGCCGCGCCGGGATCGCGTACGTCGCCGGCTCGACGGTGCTCGACGGGGTGGCGCTGCTCGATCGTGCCGGCGATTCGCCGCTGGCGGGAGGCGGGCTCATCGTGCGGGCCCTCGTGCCGGCGACGACCCTGCATCTGCGTTGCGCCTTCGTCGCCGACGCCCCCGTCGCGCACAACGCGCTCGAGCTCGCGCTCGAGGTCGACGGCGTGGCCCGGCCACCCACCTCGCTGCCGTTCACCGTCATCGGCTGCGACGGTTTCGCGGCTCGTCCGTCACACTTTGCGTATCACGTCGAAGCCTGCGCGCTCCCGTCACCGGCGGCGCCGAGCGCGCCCCCCGGCACCCCGGCGGAGCGATCCGACCCGGCCTTCGTCTTCGTTTGTGACGTCGACGACGTGCGCCGCGAGCTGCTGGCACGTGCGCTTCGCGGCGCCGGGGACGGACTGGCGAGTCACCTGCTCGCACTGCGGGCGCTCTTTCCAGCCAGCGAGACCTCCGGCGACCCGGCCGTCGCGTTGGCGCTCGACGTCGCCGGGGAAGCCTTGGCCGACGTCTTCGACCGCCTCTACGTGAAGTTGCGCATCCCGGGCTTCGAGGCGGCCGGCGAGGATCTCGAGGATGCGCCGCTGCGCGCCGCGCTCGACGCGCTCTGCGCGCGACTGCTCACCGCGCCGGCCGGAGAGGATCACGACGACGGCCGCACGCGCGTTCTCGTTCCGCGCGAGGTCGTGCGCGACGCGCACGCGGTGCTGGCGTACGAATCCTACGGTGCGCCCGAGGTCGTGCGCTTCTTGTTGGCCCTGGTCCCCGATCGTTCCGAAGACGCGCTCCTGGCCTCGGCGCTCGGGCGCTGGGTTCGGGCCGCTCGCGCGGCGTTGACGGACGGCGCGCGGCGCGGTCCGCGCGGCTACGATGACGCGCTGGCGCGCGGCGTCGTGGACGGGGAGCTCGACGATGCGCGCGCGGGACTGCTTGCGGCCCTGCGCGCGCGCGTCGCCTGCGCGGGGGCGGTCGGATGACGCTCGAGGTGCCGACGCTGCTGGCGTTCCTGGGGACGGCGCTCACGGCGGTCGCGATCCTGGCGCCGCGCAAGCTGCCCGCGCCGCTCCCCACCCCGCTCGCGGCCGGATCCCCGGCGCTCGCGCCGCGCGAGAACTGGCGCCCCGCCTATGCGCCGAGCGCGGAGCCCGGCCTGCCGCCGGTGACGCCGCCGAGTCCGACCTGGCCGGAGTTGGTCGACCCGCGCGCCGCGGGCGTCGACCCGACGGCACGGCGCGCGCTGATCGAGGCGCTCGGCAGCGTGCACGCCGGCTGGGCGCGCGCGGTCTTGCAGCGCGCCCTTGACGACGAGTCCGAGCCGGCGCTCCGCGAGGCGATCCGAACGCAGTTGCGAGGCTGAGGGACGTTACTTGCGCTCGTAGAGGCCGACGATCTCACCCTTGGCCAAAACGTGCGCGTTCGAGACGAATTTGAACTTCGCGTAGCTGGTCGTCTGGTCGAGCCCGAGCTTGGGGACGTCGAGCGCGTAGACGACCAGGTGATAGTGATGGACGCCGTGGCCGGGCGGTGGACACGGACCGCCGTAGGCGGTCTCACCGAAGTCGGTCGTGCCGTGGAGCGCGCCGACGCCGGCCTTCGCATCGGTGCCGGCATTCTCGGCCAGCGACGTCACGCCGGCGGGGATGTCGAACAGCACCCAGTGCACGAAGCCGACACCGGTCGGCGCGTCCGGGTCCCACATGGTGAGGGCGTAGGACTTGGTGCCGGCCGGTGCGCCCGACCACGCCAGGTCCGGGCTACGGTTCCCGCCGGTACAGCCGAAGCCCGAGAAGACCGCCGAGTCCGGGACCGTCCGGCCGTCCTTGAACACCGCGCTCGTCAGACCGAGCGCCGTCTGCCTTGTTTCCATGGCCCCGAGTGTACCCGAAAGCGGGCGAACTCGCTACGCGCTCTGGTCCTTCGGGCGCTCGGCGAAGATCAGCGTCGGCTGTTCCTTCTTCTCGACGACTTCCTTGTTGATGACGCACTTCTTCACGCCGGTCAGCGAGGGCAGGTCGTACATCACGTCGAGCATGATCTCTTCGAGGATCGAGCGCAGCCCGCGCGCACCGGTCTTGCGCGACTGCGCCTTGATCGCGATCGCGATCAGCGCCTCTTTGGTGAAGGTCAGCTCGACGCCGTCCATCCCCAGGATCTTCTGGAACTGCCGGACCAACGCGTTGCGCGGCTCGACCAGGATCCGGCGCAGCGCCAGCTCGTCGAGCGCGTCCAGCGTCACGACGATCGGCAGGCGGCCGATGAACTCCGGAATCAGCCCGAACCGGAGCAGATCCTCGGGCATGAGCTGCTGCAGGAGCTTGGCCTGGCGGGCGTCCTTTTTCGACTCCGGGTTGGCGCGGAAGCCCAGCGAGTTGGACGCGACGCGTCCCTCGATGATCTTCTCCAGCCCGTCGAACGCGCCGCCGCAGATGAACAGCACGTTGGTCGTGTCGATCTGAATGAACTCCTGGTGCGGGTGCTTGCGGCCGCCCTGCGGGGGCACGTTGGCCGTCGTCCCTTCCAAAATCTTGAGCAGCGCCTGCTGGACGCCCTCACCGCTCACGTCGCGCGTGATCGACGGGTTTTCGCTCTTGCGCGCGATCTTGTCGATCTCGTCGATGTAGACGATGCCCTTCTCGGCCCGCTTCACGTCGTAGTCCGCGGCCTGGATGAGCTTGAGCAGGATGTTCTCGACGTCCTCACCGACGTAGCCGGCCTCGGTCAGCGAGGTCGCGTCGGCCATCGCCAAGGGCACGTCGAGGATCTTCGCCAGCGTCTGGGCGAGGTAGGTCTTCCCGCTGCCGGTCGGTCCGACCAGCAGGATGTTGCTCTTCTGGAGCTCGACCTCTTCGGGGCTACCGGTCGCGGCGATGCCGTTCACCCGCTTGTAGTGGTTGTAGACCGCGACCGCCAACGACTTCTTCGCCCGCTCTTGACCGATCACATACTGATTGAGGATGTGGTTGATCTCTTTGGGCTTCGGAATGTTCCGCAGCCGCAGGTTCTCGTCGACGTTCTTGTAGAGCTCTTCCTCGATAATCTCGTTGCAGAGCTCGATGCACTCATCGCAAATGTAGACGCCCGGGCCCGCGATCAACTTGCGCACCTGCTCCTGCGACTTGCCGCAGAAGCTGCACTTCAGTTGACCCTTCTCGTCCCCGAAACGAAACATGCGTTGCCTTAGAGGTTCTGGGTGTTGGGCGCGACCGTCCGGTTTTCTTTGGTGAACACCTGATCGACGATCCCGTAGTCTTGCGCTTCCTGGGAGGTCATGTAGTAGTCGCGCTCGATGTCCTTGAGGATCTTGTCGATGGTCTGCTTGGTGGTCTGCTCGTAGATGCCCGCCAGGGTCCGCCGTGTTGCGATGAGGTCCCGGGCGTGGATTTCGATGTCGGTGGCTTGGCCACCCACCTGCTGGACCCACGGCTGGTGGATCAGGATCTTGGCATAGGGCAGGGCGAAGCGCTTCCCGGCCGCTCCCCCGGTCAGGAGGATCGAGGCCATCGAGGCGGCCATGCCGGCGCAGATCGTCGCCACGTCCGGCTTGATCAGCTGCATGGTGTCGTAGATCGCCAGTCCCGCGGTCACCGACCCGCCTGGGCTGTTGACATACATATCGATGTCTTTATCGGCATCCTCGCGCTCCAGGAAGAGGAGTTGCGCGATGACGAGTGAGGCCATGCCGTCGTCGATCGGCCCGTGGACGAAGACGATCCGCTCTTTGAGGAGGCGCGAGTAGATGTCGTACGCGCGTTCTCCGCGTGCGCTCTGCTCGACGACCATCGGTACTAGATGTCCCATGTGCGCCCCCCGTGACCTACTGGGGTGCGACTTCAGTTGCGGGCATGCGCTTCGCCTGCTCGATCAGGCGGTCGATGGTCTTCGTCCGGACGATGCCGTCGATCATCGCCCCGACATTGGACTGCAGGGCCTGCACGATCCGCTCGCGCGGCTGACCGTACTGGGCGGCCAAGGCGTCCAATTCCGCCTCGACGTCGGCCTCGGTCGCCCGGATCCCCTCTTTCTTCGCGATCGCCTCGACCAGCAAGGTCGTCTTGACCCGCTGCTCGGCCTCGGCGCGGAAAGACTCGCGGATCTCGGCCTCGGTTCGGCCGCTCTGCGTCACGTAGTCTTCCCACGGGACCCCGGCCCGAGCAACGTATTGCTGGGAGTCCTGCAGGAGCCCGTTGAGCTCTTTCTCGACCAGCACGTCGGGGAGCGGAAACTCGTTGGCGCCGACGATCGCCTCGAGCAGTTGGCTCGACATCTGGCGCCGCCCCTTCGTCTTGACCTGGTCGTCGAGCCGGCGCCGGACGTCGGCCCGCAGCTCCTCGAGCGTCTCCAGCCGCGAGACGCGCTTGGCCAGCTCGTCATCGAGCGGCGGCAGCTCGGGCTCCTTGACCTCGTGGACGGTGATGGTGAAGACGGCGTCCTTGCCGGCCAGGTCGGGATTCCCGTACGGGTCGGGGAACTTCGCCGGGACGTCCTTCGTCTCGCCGGCCCGCATCCCGACGATCCCCGCCGCGAAACCCGGGATGAAGTGCTCCTCGCGGACCTCGGTCTCCTGACCCTGCGCCGTCCCGCCCTCGAACGGGACGCCGTCGACCTTTCCTTCATAGTCGATCGTAACCACGTCCTCGAGCCGCGCCGCGCGGTCGACCGGAACCAAGGTCGCGGCGCTGCGGCGGAGCTGCGCGAGCGTCCGCTCGAGGTCCTCGTCGCTCGCCGTCTCCGGCACGTCGGTCACCTCGACGCCCAGATAGTTCTGTGGGTCGATCGGTGGGCGCACCGCGATGACCGCCTTGAACTTCGGCGGTCCGCCCGCCTCATCGTCGACCAGATCGACCGCCGGCTGCGCCAGCGGTTCGAGGTGATGCTCCTCGATCGCGGCGCGGTACTTGCTCGCCAGCAAGTCTTCGAGCGCGCGGTCGACGATGCGGCCCGTCCCGTAGGTGTTCTCGAAGACTTTCCGCGGCACTTTGCCCGGCCGGAAGCCGGGGACTTTCGCGTTGCGCGCAAGCTGGCGGAACGCAGCATCTTGCGCGGCCCGGTACTCTTCCGCGGTGATGCTGATCTCGAGCTCGACGCGGGTCGGGTCGAGCGGTTTCAGCGTCGAGGGCACGGGTGCGGCGGAACCTCCGGAAGCTCGGACGGCGGGCAAGCGCCCGCCGTCGACTCGATGAACACGTGGACTACAACACTGGAGCGGAAGACGAGATTTGAACTCGCGACCCTCGCCTTGGCAAGGCGATGCTCTACCGCTGAGCTACTTCCGCGAGGCCGCCCGACCCTTCGTGGCACTCGGCGCGAACCCTGGGAGTGTACCGGTCGGCCCGCGGCAAGTCAACACCGAATCCTGGTGGGCACGCTGAGACTCGAACTCAGAAGGGTCGCCCCACGGGAACCTAAATCCCGCGCGTCTACCAATTTCGCCACGTGCCCTAGGCCGGAGTTGGAGCATTTCGCCCCGGGCGGCGGCGGGACCGCCCGGGGCGCTTTGTCTAGGTGAGGGTGAAGTGCAGCTCGCCGAGCTTGGAGATCGACGTCCGGATGCGGTCGCCGGGTTTGAGCCAGACCCGCTGATCGACCGGGTGGCCGAGGATCACGCCGCTGGGCGTCCCGGTGAAGATGATGTCGCCCGGCTGCAGCGTGACGAACTGCGAGGTGTAGCTGATGATGTGCGCGACCCCGAAGATCATCAGGTTGGTGTTCATGTCCTGGCGCGGCGCCGTCTCGTCGTTCACGTAGGTCTGGATCTGCAGCGTCTGCGGATCGGGGATCTGGTCGGCGGTGACCAACCACGGCCCGAGCGGCGCGAACTGGTCCGGTGTCTTGCCGGTCATCCACTGGGAGACGCGCAGTTGTGCGTCGCGGGCGCTGAAGTCGTTGCCGCACGAGTAGCCGAACACGTAGTTCAGCGCGTCCGCTTCGCTGACGGCGCGCGCCGTCTTGCCGATGTAGACGACCAGCTCCGACTCGTAGTCGAACTGCGTGAGCGGGAGGCTCGAGACGTTGACGGTCCCTTTGTGCCGGTTCAGCGTGGTGTTGAACTTGTTGAAGAGGTCGGGATACGGCGGCGTCTTCTCGCCCGTTTCGGCGAGGTGCGCGCGGTAGTTCAAGCCGACGCAGACGATCTTCGGCGGATTCGAGACCAGCGGGCCGTACTCGACGGCGTCCTCGCTGCGAATCGCCGCCGCCGGTGCGTGCGCGGCGATGCGCGGCAGGGCCGCGACCGCGCCGCGGCCGGCGATGACGTCCTCGACGGTGTGCGGCGGGGCCGCGATGCCGAGCGCGGCGGCGGCCGCCGCGACGTCGACGATCCCGCGGGCGGTGCGCAGGCCGACATGGTCGATCCGGCCGTCGCGCAGCGTGGTGAGGGTCATGCCGTGGGTCGCCTGGGCGACCTCGGCCGGGCCGGCCGTCGCGGCCAGCGTCGGGGCGGCGGCCGCAGCCGCGAGCGAGCCGGCCGCGCCGGCAAGGAAGGTGGCACGTGAAGGCGTCATGGCTGCAAATTTCCTCCGAGCATGGGGCCGCTGGCCCTTCTCCGCCGACCGTCCCGGCCCTGGCATACCACGGGTCCGGCCGAACGAATCGCCTCCGACAGGGCGGTTGGCGCAGCATGGTACGATGGGCAGCGCGGGACGTAGCTCAGCTTGGTAGAGCGCTTGCTTTGGGAGCAAGAAGTCGCAGGTTCAAATCCTGTCGTCCCGACCACGCCCGCGCCGGTGGTCTAACGGATAAGGCATCCGCCTTCTAAGCGGAACGATGGGGGTTCGATTCCTCCCCGGCGCACCAGCGAGCGCGCGGTTCAGCCGGTAAAATAGCGGCGTGGGTTGTCGACCAGCATCGTCGCGATCTGCTGGTCGCTGACGCCGCGCTCGCGCAGGGCCGGCAGCACGTCGTCGTGGATGTGCGTGAAGACCCATTGCGGGAGCGCCACCTCCCTCACCCCGGCGGGAAACCAGTCGATGAAGCAGGCGGCGTCCTGCGAGAGCACCATGCGATCGGCATAACCCCGCCGGCACATCTCGGCCACGATCTCGACCCGTCGCTCGAACGGCGAGATCGTGTTGATCCCGAACCGGTCCATCCCGAGGTACGACCCGGCGTCGGCCAACTGCGAGAGGTACTCCGCGTCGCTCGAGTCGCCGCTATGTCCGATGACGACCTTCGTCAGGTCAACGCCTTCTTCGCGGAACAGCTCTTGCGCCACCAACCCGGAGCGCGTGCGCACGTTGGTGTGGACCGTGATCGGTGCGCCCGTCTCCCGGTGCGCCGCGGCGACCGCCCGCATCACGCGCTCGACCCCCGGGGTCAGCCCGTTACGCTCGATCACGCATTTCAAGAACGCCGCCTTGACCGACGTGCCGGCGATCCCTTCGCGGATGTCGCGAACGAACATCTCGACCAGCGGCTCGGGGCCGCCGAACGCCGTCCCCGGCCCCACGTAATGAAGCGCGAACGGCAGGTCGTTATAGGTGTACATCCCCGTCGCGACGATGATGTTGATGTCCACCTCGGCGTTGATGCGCTCGATCCGCGGGATGTAGCGCCCCAAGCCGATGACGGTCGGGTCGACGATGGTTTCGACGCCGCGCGCCTTGAGCTCCCGCAGCTTCGCGATCGCGTCGCGCACGCGCTCCTCTTCGTCCCAGTACGACGGGTAATTCTGCCGGATCTCCTCGCTCAAGACGAAGACGTGCTCGTGCATCAGGGTGGTCCCGAGGCGTTCGACGCCGACGGTCCCCCGCACGGTCTCTACGCGCGCCATTGCTCCCTCTTTCGCGACAAATCTGCTTCGTTCCCAAACGCGCGCACGTGGTGCGCGTTGGACGGAACTTTGCGGGAGGAAATCGAGTTAACAGGGTCGATTTCTGTCAGGTCGCCGCCGCGGTGACTGTAGCTCAGCTGGTTAGAGCGCCGCCCTGTGGAGGCGGAGGTCGCGGGATCGTAGCCCGTCAGTCACCCCACGTTCCCTCGCGGTCGCCGGGGAGCGCGCCTGTAGCTCAGTGGTAGAGCATCCGCCTTTTAAGCGGTTGGTCGAAGGTTCGATCCCTTCCAGGCGCATCGACCGCGCGTCCCCGGACTTGACGAACGCTGGCTCGACCGGTACCTTCAAGAGCGTTGCACCGCTAGCTCAATGGTAGAGCAGTTGACTCTTAATCAATTGGTTGAAGGTTCGAGTCCTTCGCGGTGCACCACCTCCGAGCGCGGCCGGGTCTTCGACCCGGCCGCCTCGCGTTTTCACGCGACGCCGGCGCGGTGGAGGGCGGCGATCAGCGCCGCGGTGGCGATCGCGCGGTGGCTGACCCGGTTCTTCTCCTCGCCGCGCATCTCGGCAAACGTCTTGCCGGTCGGCGTGTGCAGGAAGATCGGGTCGAACGAGAAGCCGGCCTCGCCGCGCTCTTCGAGCGCGATCTCGCCGTCGACGGTCCCCATCGCCGCGAACTCTCGCCCCTGCTCGTCGATGAAGTGCAGCGCGCTGACGAAGCGGGCGCGACGGTCGGTCAACCCGTGGGGCGCCGCCGCGAGCTCCTCCAGCAACAGGCGTCGCCGCTCGCTCCACGGCAGGTCCGCACCGCCGAAGTAGGCGGTCAAGACGCCGGGCCGGTGGTCGAGGGCGTAGACCTCGAGCCCCGAGTCGTCGGCCAGCACGTTCGCCGGACGTCCCGCGCGCGCGAGTTGCGCCGAGAGCGCCCGCGCCTTGAGCGCCGCGTTGTCGGCGTACGAGGTGTCGCCCTCGATCGGGTCCTCGTAGTCGGCGTACGACGCCAACTCGAACGACCCGTCGCCGAACAAGGTCTCCATCTCCCGCAGCTTTCCGAAGTTCGTCGTCGCGACGTAGACGCGCATCGGCCGATCCTACGCGGTGCACCCCACGATCACCGTCAAGACTCGCCGAATCGCGCCGCCGCTCGCATCCGAACGCCCAACAACTATCCATTTCCGTAGGTGGGTATAAGCACGAGTGGCGGCCATAGCCGGTCGTTTTTGCGAAACACGGAGCGCCGCAATGGACAACGTTACCATCACCGATCCACCGCTCGCCCGCGCACTCTTCAGCGAGACGCGCTGGGCGTGGATCTGGCTCATCGTCCGGGTGTACGTCGGCTGGGAGTGGCTGAACGAGGGCATCGCCAAAGCGCAGAGTCCGGGCTGGGTCGGCGCCAAGGCCGGCACGTTCCTGACCGGCTGGATCGGCGCTGCCTTGGCCAAGACGCAGGGGCCCCACCCCGACGTGCAGGGCTGGTACGGGGCCTTCCTCGCCCACGTCGTGCTGCCTAACGCGGCGCTCTGGAGCTACCTGGTCACCTACGGCGAGATCCTGGTCGGACTCGGGCTGATCCTCGGCCTGTTCACCGGCATCGCGGCGTTTTTCGGAACCACGATGAACGCGAGCTACCTGTTGGCCGGAGCCGTCAGCGTCAACCCGATCTTGTTCGCGCTCGCCTCGCTGCTGGTGCTCGCCTGGAAGACCGCCGGCTGGTACGGCGCCGATCGCTGGCTACTGCCCCTGCTCGGAACCCCATGGCAACCCGGGGCGCTGAAGGTCGCGCGGACCACGCCCCGACCCCGACCCCCTACGACTCGTCCAATCGTAGGACAGCCATAAACGCTTCCTGCGGCAAGTCGACCCGGCCGACGCGCTTCATCCGCTCCTTGCCGACCTTCTGCTTCTCCAGCAGCTTGCGCTTGCGCGTGATGTCGCCGCCGTAGCACTTCGCCAACACATTCTTGCGCAGCGCGGTGACCGTCTCGCGGGCGACGATCTTCCCGCCGATCGCCGCTTGGATCGGGACGTCGAACATCTGGCGCGGGATCAGCTCCTTGAGCTTCTCGGTCAGCGCGCGGCCTCGCGAGGCCGCTTTGTCGCGCGCGACGATGAACGAGAGCGCGTCGACCGGCTCGCCGTTGAGCAGGATCTCCAGCTTGACCAGATCGCCTTCCTTGTAACCGGTGACCTCATAGTCGAGCGAAGCGTAGCCCTTGGTCCGGCTCTTGAGCTGGTCGAAGTAGTCGACGATGACCTCGGCCAGCGGCAGATCGTAGGTCAGGATCACGCGGCCGTCGTGCAGGTATTCCATGTTGCCCAGCGATCCGCGCCGCGACTGGGTCAGATCCATGATCGTACCGACATACTCGGGCGGGGTGATGACCGTCGCCTTGACGTACGGCTCCTCGACCGACGCGATCTTGTCGCGCGCCGGGAGCTTGGCCGGGTTGTCGATCGTTTCGGCGCTGCCGTCGGTCAGCGTCACGCGGAAGACGACCGAGGGTGAGGTCGCGATCAGATCGAGGTTGAAGTTGCGCTCGAGCCGCTCCTGGACGATCTCCATGTGCAACAGGCCCAAGAACCCGCAGCGGAAGCCGAAGCCCAGCGCGATCGAGGACTCCGGCTCGAAGTGCAGCGCCGAGTCGTTGAGAGCCAACTTCTCGAGTGCGTCGCGCAGCGCCGAGACCTCGACGCCTTCGTTCGGATAGAGACCGCAGTAGACCATCGGGACGATCGGTTTGTAGCCCGGCAGCGGCACGGCGGCGGGGTCCTCGGCCAGCGTGATCGTGTCCCCGACGTCGAGGTCCCCCAGCGACCTGATGTTCGCGATGACGTAGCCGACGGCGCCGATGGTCAGGCTGTCGGTCTTGCGCATCTCGGGCTTGAAGACGCCGACCTCGGTCGCCTCGTAGACGCGCCGATGCGCCATCGACATGAAGCGCGAGCCGACGCGCAGCTCGCCGTCGACGACGCGCACATAGGCGACGACGCCGCGATAGCTGTCGAACTGCGCGTCGAAGATCAGCGCGCGCAGCTTCTCGGTGTTCCCGCGTGGCGGCGGAATGCGGGTGACGATCGCCTCGAGAATCTCATCGATCCCGATCCCCTCCTTGGCCGAGGCCGGGATCGCGTCGGCCGCCTCGATGACCAGCATCTCCTCGATCTCGCCCCGGACCCGCTCCACGTCGGCGGCGGGCAAGTCGATCTTGTTGATGACCGGGATGATGGTCAGATTCTGGGCCAGCGCCAGGTGGTAGTTGGCCAGCGTCTGGGCTTCGACACCCTGCGACGCGTCGATCACCAGCAGCGCACCCTCGCAGGCCGCCAGCGACCGCGAGACCTCGCTCGAGAAGTCGACGTGGCCGGGCGTGTCGATGAAGTTCAGCTCGTAGGTCTCGCCGTCGCGCGCCGTATACATCAGCGTGACCGGATGCATCTTGATCGTGATCCCGCGTTCGCGCTCCAGGTCCATCGCGTCGAGCATCTGCGCCTCGATGTTGCGCAGCGCGATCGTCTGCGTGAACTCGAGCAGCCGATCGCTGAGCGTCGTCTTCCCGTGGTCGATGTGCGCGATGATGCAAAAGTTCCGCACGCGGGTCGGCCCCGCGGTGACAGTCGGATCGGGCGGGGTCAGCACAGCACGGTGCGGAGCGCGCGGGGTTCGGCCGAGCCGAACCGACCTAGAGTCCTCGGCACACGTCGACTTGGGGCGCGACGATCGTGTTGAGCACGATCAAGATCAGGAAGAACACGACCATGAACGACAGGTCCAGTCCGCCCAGCGGCGGGATCACCCGCCGGACCGGTGCGAGCACCGGCTCGATGAGCATGGCGAGGTAGTCGCTCCAACGGCCGCGCAGACTCGGCACCCAGGACAGCAGCGCATAGACGAACAGCAGGATCAAATAGAGCTGAAAGAACTTTTCGACGAGCCACCAGACGCCACACATAACGCCCGTTATACGCCCGCGCCGCCGGGAAGTGTCGTCAGGAGCCGGGGCGGGATCCCGGTCAGGTACGGCGCCGGATCGATCGCGTGCCCCAAGTACATCACTTGATAGTGCAGATGCGGGCCGGTCGACTCGCCGGTCGACCCCGAGTAGGCGATCGGCTCGCCCTTGGTGACGCGTTGCCCCGCCGCCACGATCGCGCGCGAGAGGTGCCCGTACCAGGTTTGGTAGCCGTTGCCGTGGTCGACGACGACCTTGATCCCGAAACCGCCGGACCAGCCGGCGCTCACGACGGTGCCGGCGGCGGCGGAGCGCACCAGCGTCCCGTAGTCGACCGCCAGGTCGATCCCCTGGTGAAACTCGGGCCATGGGCGGCTGCGCCAACCGAAGCCGGCCGCGACGTTCGCGGCGCCGACCGGATTGATCGACGGGATCGCGGCGACCAGCCGGTCGCGGGTGAGCGAGGCCAGCCGGCGCAGGTTGAGGACCCGTAGCGCCAGCCGCTCGAGGGCCTGCGCGTCGCGCCGTGTCGCCTCGCTCTGCCGAGCCAGGCTGCTCAAGCGCGCTTGGACGCCGGTGAAGTCGCCGCCGCCGGCGTTCTGGCCCGACGCCATCGCGTGCGGACCGCGCCCGCCGCGGTCGGCGCCGATCAGCCGCTTGATCTCGGCGTTCTCGCGCTGCATCGTGCGCAACTCGGTCGCGAGCGCATCGGCCTGCCGGTCGATCCCACGCAGCTCGCTCTGTTGCGCAGCGGTGAGCGCCTGCAGTGCGCGCACGTCGGTCTCGGCGACGTGGAGTTGGAAGGTGTGGATGCCGACCGCACCCAGCAAGACCAGCGCCAGCACGGCGCCGAGCGCCGCCAGATGGCGGCGGGTGAAGGCGAGTCGATAGACCGAGTAACCCGTCGGCGGGATGATCTTGATCATGAACGTCCGGCGCGACTCGTTCACGTCGCGGCCGTCCGTGCTCTGGTGATCGCCGCCAGTTCCTCTTCCGAGGGATCCTGTGCCGGCCGGAAGCCCGCCACGGCCTTGCCGTAGGTGCGCGTCTCCTCGCGTGACCAGATGCTGCTCAGCACGACGCCGTCACCGTCGCGGTTCAGCAGGGCGAGCGCGTACGAGAGATCGGAGCCGACGTCGCTGAAGGCGTTGTAGCGCACGAAGCCCAGCCGCGGGATCTCACTGCGCGCGACGCGCTCGAGCACGTCGAGCCGCTGCAACTCGGCGGCGCGTGCGGCCGCCAGCGCCGTGGCGTCGCGCTCGAGCGTCGCGAGCCGTTCGGTGGCACGCGTCGCGCCGCCACCGCCGAGCAACGCGTCGTGGGTGTCGAGCGTCCGCGCGAGCTTGCGCAAGCGCGGCGCCAGGACAAGGAAGTGATACCCGCCCGTCACAACGAGCGCGCTGCCCAGACCCGCGAGTACAGCCGTAATCACATTCTGCATCGAAAAAGAAAAGGCCAGGACGAGGGCCAGGTGGTTCGCGGCACACGGGAAGGTCCGCTTACCGTTGCTCCCTTCCGGGCCTGGCGGGGTTCACGGGTTGCCGTTGCGCGAGGCCCAACCCTCGTCGAGGCTCCGCCTATGATACCGGTCTACGAAGCGTTCGGGAACCCCTGCGGGCCGGCGGCCCACTCCCGCGCACGGGGGACGACCTTGGGTCGGCTTCCTCGAGAGCTAAGGCGAGCGCCGATGGCGCCCGGCGACCCTCAACTCCGCCTTCGGAGCTCCGATAACGAAGCCAATGGGAGATCGCTCGAGAGATCGCACGTTCGCCGATTTCATGGTCGGGACGCTCGCCTGTATCTCCGTCCTGGGCGTCTACGCCGCGCTCAAAGAGACGGAGCTCTACCGTGCGGAGCAACGCCGGCGCGCCGCGCTGCGCTGGGTTCTGCCCCGGCGGCGTCGCCGGCGCCGGTCGCCCGAGGACGATTGCCGCCACTGCTCCGGCGTGGGAACCTGCACGGGCTGCGCCCCGAGCACCTGTCAGGTCTGCCGCGGCAGCGGGCTGCAGCCGCGCGACGAGGTGCTCACGCAGCGCCTCGCCTCGCTCTGGGACGGCGCCCGCTAAGACCCTCCGGCGGTCGGCGCGGGGGCAGGCGAGCGACGGGCTCGAAGGTCGGTGACCATGCCCACGTTGCTGATCTTGCCGCCGTCCCCGACCGTGGACGCGGTGATGCTCGAAAGCCGTGCCGCCAGCTTCGCCAAACGCTCGATCAAGAACGAGGCGAAGCGCTCGGCGATCGACTTGGCGATCCGCTGCATCGATCTGACGACGCTCGAGGGTCGCGACTCGCCCGGGCGGATCCGCTCGCTGTGCGCCAAAGCCGCCTTCCCCGCTCCCGGCGCGCCGCGGGTCGCCGCCGTCTGCGTCTACCCGAACCTCGTCGCGGTGGCCAAGGACGCGCTGCGCGGAACGGGCGTGCTGGTCGCCTCGGTCGCGACCGCATTCCCCAGCGGACTCTCCTCGCTCGACGTCAGGCTGCGCGATACCGCCGCCGCGCTCGACGCCGGCGCCGACGAGATCGACATGGTGATCGATCGCGGTGCGTTTCTGGCCGGCGACGAGGCGCGCGTCTTCGAAGACATCGCCGCGGTCAAGCAGCTCTGCGGCCCGATCCATCTCAAGGCGATCCTCGAAACCGGTGAGCTCGGTTCGTACGACGCGATCCGGCGCGCCTCCGACCTGGCACTCGAGGCGGGCGCCGACGTCATCAAGACCTCGACCGGAAAAATTGGGACCTCGGCGACACTGCCGGCCGCGCTGGTCATGGCCGAGGCGTTGCGCGACTTCGCCCGGCGCACCGGTGCGCGACGCGGCCTCAAGGTCGCCGGCGGCGTGCGGACGACCAAGAACGCGATCGCCTATCTGGTCCTGATCGACGAGACGCTCGGCGCACCGTGGCTCGCGCCGGAGCTGTTCCGCATCGGCGCGTCGGCGCTGCTCGACGATCTCTTGCTGCAGCGCGAGAAGCTGACCACCGGGCGGTACGGCTCGCTCGACTACGTGGCCAAGGACTGACCGCGCGGCCCGCTACGCCGGCGGGGCGCCGTGTCGAAGGCCATCGAGACGCGCGTCCCGCCGACGGTGTCGATCTGCACGGCGGACGCGATCGCGTGCACGATCCGCAAACCCAAACCGCGCCCCGGCGTCGCCTCGCGCTCGATGAAGCGGCCGCCGTCGAGCACGTCGACCAGCAGCATGCGTTCGTCCCGCACGCGCGCGTAGATCTCGACCGCGCCTGGCTCGTGACCGTACGCATGCTCGACGGAGTTCGCCAGTGCCTCGCCGACCGCGACCAGGATGTCCGCGCGAATGACCGGCGCGACGTCGAGCGCGGCCAGGAACGCGCCCAAGGCGTGGCGGATCGGGCGCGGCGCTCCAGCGTCGGCGGGGCGGGACAGCCGCAGCTCGGCGCCGGGGATCACGGCCCGGCCCCGGCCAGAAAGGTCAGCGCCGCCGCCCGGTTGTCGAACACCGCGAACGCCTCGGGCAGCCCGGCGTACTGCAAGAGGCGCGCGAACTGCGGGCTTCCGATCAGCAGCGCGATGCGCCGTCCGCGTGCCTCGGCGTCGTTCCGGAAGCGCAGCAGCTCGCCGATGACGGTCGAGTCGGCGTAGGTCACCTCGCCCAGGTCGACCAAGACCGGTCCGTCACCGTCGTCCAACCGCAGCGCCGCGGCGACCTCGTCGCGCTGGCCGATGTCCAGTTCGCCGACCAGCTTCACCACGCACAGCGACGACTGACGGCTCATGATGCGATCCTGCGCGACGGGCGCTCGGGTTGGGTCGGCAGCTTCGGCCGGCGCAGCCGGTCGTCCAACGAGACGATCCGGCCGCTGAGCGTCGCTTCGCGGCCGCGGGCTCCCGCGGCGACGATCGCGCGCGCCGCGCCGCCGCCACTGCCGGCGTCGGCCTGCGCGGCGAACATCACCGTCAGGATCGCGACGTCGTCGCCGGCCGCTCGACCAGCGAAGATCTGCTCGTGGATCCGCGCCGCCACGTGCTCGAGGTCGCTGCCGGCGCTGGCGGCGACCGCGTCGAGCAACTGGCGTTCACCGGCCACCACGTCGCGCGAATGTTCGACGGCACCGTCGGTGTAGAGGATCAGCATGGCACCGGGGAGCGTCTGCACGCTGAAGGTCTGGTAGACCGGCGCTTCGACGATGCCCAGCGGTAGGCCGCCGAAATCCAGCAAGCGCGGTGCACGGCCCGGCTCGAACAAGACCGGCGGCGGGTGGCCGGCGGTCGCGTAGGTGAAGACGTAATTGGTGGTGTCGGCGTAACCGCAGACCGCGGTGACCATGCGGCCGTGCTCGCGCACCAACTCCGCGTTCACCCGCACCAGCAACGCGGCCGGATCCGGATCGAGCACCGCTGCCGAGAGCAGCGCCTGCCGGGTCCGGTTCATCGAGACCGCCGCGTCGAGTCCGTGTCCCGCGACGTCGCCGATCACGAACATGACCCGGCCTTTCGAGAGCTCGACCCCGTCGTACCAATCGCCCCCGACGTTCGTCTCCTCGGTGGCCGGCACGTAGGTCGCGCTGAAGCTGACGGTCGGCGTCGTCGGCAGCGGCCGCTGCAAGAACGCACCCTGCAGGGTCTCGGCGATGCGCCGCTCCGTCTCATACGCGACGCGCAGCCCCGCAGCGGCCCGTTCCTGCTCCTCGAGCCGCCCCGCCAGCCGCGCCTGCAGCGCCCCGAACCCCAGCGCGGCCAGGGCGACGATGACGACGGCGACCAGGACGAACAGGTTGATGCGATCGATCGTGCGGCGGGTCGAGACGTCCAGCGCGGCTTGGCGCTGTTCGGCCTGATCCTCGATCTGCGTGATGTCGGCGCGAAAGTGGTCGATCAGGACCTTCCCGAAGCGCTGGATGACGTCGGCGTCGCTGGGATTCGTCAACAGCGGCATCGCGACGCTCCGCAGCCAGCGTTGGTTGGTCGTCTTCAAATCGGCGATCGTGCCGGTGTCCGTCAAGGGGACCGCTTGGGCATCACGGTCGAGCGCGGCGAAGCTGTCGGCGAACCTCCGGCGGCCCTGCTCGAACGGCGCGAGGAACTCGCTTTGATGCGTCGCGGCGTAGCCGCGGATCCCGGTCTCCTCATCGAGCTGCGCCGCGAGCACCGCGGCCGCGTCGAGCTGCGCGGCGCGTACTTGCTCGACGGCCCGAAAGCCGTCCGCGACCAGCCGGCGCACCGTGATGCCGCCCACAATGAGGATCGGGACGACCACCAGGAGGAGCAGTGCCGTCATCGCCAACGGGCGCCGAGACCGCGGCGAGGGTACGCTCTGCAACATCGTGCCACGCGTTTTGCGGTCCCCGCCCATCTCCTTCGGTCGCGCGGGGGCGCCGACCGTCGCGGGCGAACTACGCGCAGACATGGCCCTTGCGTACGCTCCCTCGCTCGAAACGGCCCCGGTCCACATCCGGGAACGCTACGACCACTTCATCGGCGGCCGCTGGGTCCCGTCCTCGACCGGAGCGACGTTCGCCACGGTCAACCCGGCCACCGAGCGAGAGTTGGCACAGGTTGCGCTGGGCTCCGCCGAGGACATCGACCGCGCCGTGCAGGCCGCGCACGAGGCCTACGAGCGCTACTGGCTGCCGATGCGGCCGGCCGATCGTGCGAAATACGCGTATCGCATCGCGCGGGCGCTCACCGAGCGCTCGCGCGAGCTGGCCGTGCTCGAGTCGATGGACGGCGGGAAGCCGATCAAGGAGTCGCGGGACTTCGACGTGCCGCAAGCGGCGGCACACTTCTTCTATTACGCCGGCTGGGCCGACAAGCTGCGCTACGCGATCCCCGGCCAGCCCAATCCCGCGCCGCTGGGCGTCGTCGGCGCGGTGATCCCGTGGAACTTCCCGTTGCTGATGGCGGCCTGGAAGATCGCGCCGGCGTTGGCGACCGGCAACACCATCGTCCTCAAGCCGGCCGAGACGACGCCCCTGACGGCGCTGCTCTTGGCGGAGATCTGCCAGGAAGCCGACGTGCCGCCCGGCGTGGTCAACATCGTGACCGGCGACGGTGCTGCCGGCGCCGCGCTCGTCGCCCACCCCGGCGTTGCCAAGATCGCCTTCACCGGCTCGACCGAGGTCGGTAAGATCATTCAGCGGACCATCGCCGGGACGGGTAAGCGCGTGACGCTCGAGCTGGGCGGAAAGGCGGCCAACATCGTCTTCGCCGACGCGCCGCTGGACCAAGCGATCGAAGGTGTCGTCAGCGGCATCTACTTCAATCAGGGCCACGTCTGCTGTGCGGGCTCGCGTCTGTTGGTTCAAGAATCGATTCACGACGAGGTCGTCGAGCGGCTGCAGGCACGCATCGAGACGTTGCGGCTGGGCGATCCGCTCGACAAGAACACCGACATCGGTGCGATCAACTCGGCCGCCCAGCACGCCAAGATCGTCGAACTGGTCCAGAGCGGGATCGACGAGGGTGCGACCCTCTACCAGCAGAGTTGCCCGCTGCCCGAGCGCGGCTGGTTCCACCGCGCCTCGTTCTTCACCGGCGTCTCGCAGGCGCACCGGATCGCGCGCGAAGAGATCTTTGGCCCGGTGCTCTCCATCATGACCTTCCGCACCGCCGACGAAGCGATCGAGAAGGCGAACAACACCCCGTACGGCCTCTCGGCCGGCGTGTGGACCGACAAGGGTGCGAAGTCGATGTACGTCGCGCAGCGTCTGCAAGCGGGCGTCGTCTGGTGCTCGACCTTCAACCAATTCGATCCGAGCTCGCCGTTCGGCGGCTACCGCGAGTCGGGCTTCGGCCGTGAAGGCGGCGTCGAAGGACTGCGACCGTACCTGGTGGGGTGATCGCCGCATGAACTGGTGGCGCCGACTGCTCGAGGTCTGGGGCGCGCACGGTGTGCGGCGCGAACGCGAGGACCGCTCGTTGTTCGACTGGAGCCCCGATCCGGTGCTCGCGCTCTCGTGCGAGGGTATCATCACGCGGGCCAACGCCGCCGCCTGCCGCAGCCAGGGGTGCGAGCAGGATCGGTTGGTCGGGCGTTCGTTGACCGATCTGATCGAGCCAGGCGACGTGTACGAAGCGCAAGCGGCGTTGCAGCGCGCCGCCGACGGCCGAGCGACGAGCGTCGAACTGCGCGCGCTGGGTATCGATGCAGCGAGCTATCCGATCCAGGCGACGCTGATCCCGATCGTCCTGGGCGGGCACGTCGGCGGCGTCCACCTGATCGCGCGCGACCTGAGCGCGATCCGGCGAGCCGAGCGGGCCGTCGCGACCAATAGCGACCGCCTGCGCGAGTTGTACGTCGTCGCCGCGGCGGCGAACGCCACCGCCGAGAATCAGATCGCGGCGACGATCGATGCCGGGTGCCGGCTGCTCGGCCTGGACTCCGGCGCGCTCTACGACGCCGAAGCCGGTCAGTGCGTCGCCGGGGTCGGGACATCGGTTCCGCGCAGCTTCGGCCGACTCGCCCTCGCCACCGACGGCGCGCTCGCACTCGAGGATTTGCGCGAGCTGCCCGAGCTCGGCGACGAGCCGGACGGGCTGACGCCGGGAGCCTACATCGGCACCGCGATCGACGTCGCCGGCGCCCGCTACGGCTCGCTGTGCTTTGTCTCCGCGGCGGCGCGGGCCGAGCCGTTCACCGAGAGCGACCGCGACCTCGTCCACCTCATGGGTGCGCTGGTCGGCTCGGCGATCGAGCGGACGCACTCGCGCGCGCGTCTTAAGCACTTGGCCTACAACGATCCGCTCACCGCCCTGCCCAACCGCGCCTGGTTCGCCGAGCGCCTGCGCGATGAGCTCGCGCTGGCGCAGGCGGCCGGGACGCGCGTCGCGCTGATGTTCCTCGATCTCGACCGCTTCAAGGACATCAACGACACGCACGGGCACGCGCTGGGCGACCGGCTGCTGCGGCAAATCGGCGATCGTTTGACCACCGTCGTCGCCAACGAAGGCCTCGTCGCGCGGATGGGCGGCGATGAGTTCATCGTGCTGATCGGTCACGATCCGACGACCGCGCGGCTCGAGCGTTTGGCGCAGCGCATCGTCGCCGCGATCGACCAAGTGATCTTCATCGACGGCTTCGAGCAATACGTTACGACCTCGATCGGCGTCGCGGTCTACCCGGCCGACGGCGGCGACGCGGACACCTTGATCAAACATGCCGACGTCGCGATGTACCGCGCCAAGGAGCGCGGCCGCAACACGCATCAGTTCTTCACGGCCTCGCTCGGCGCGAACTTGCGCACGCGCCTCTCGCAGGAGAAATCGTTGCGCCGCGCGCTCGAGCGGCACGAGTTCGTCATTCACTACCAGCCGCAACTCGATCTGCCCAGCGGACGCGTCGTCTCGGTCGAGGCCTTGGTCCGCTGGCAGCACCCGCAGCTCGGCCTGGTCCTCCCGCATGAGTTCATCCCCAGCGCCGAGATGAGCGGCCTGATCGTGAGCCTGGGCGACTGGGTCCTCGAGACGGCCTGTCGCCAAGTGCGGGCCTGGGAGGCCGCCGCCCCCGATCTGCGGCTCGCTGTCAACCTTTCGGCGCGCCAGTTCCACCACGGCAGCCTGGCTGCCAAGATCGGCGAGATCCTCGAACGGACCGGGTTTCGCGCCGACCGGCTCGAGATCGAGATCACCGAATCGGTCGCGATGAGCGACGCCGCACTCTCCGTCCAGATCCTCGAAGAACTCGGTCGCGCCGGCGTGCGCATCGCGGTCGACGACTTCGGCACCGGGTACTCGTCGCTGGGGTACCTGCGACGCTTCTCGCTCGACTCGCTCAAGATCGACCAGTCGTTCGTGCGCGACGTGCTCAGCGAACCGGACGACGCGACGATCGTCCGCACGGTCATTGCGATGGCCCACAGCCTCGGGCTCGAGGTCTGCGCCGAAGGCGTCGAGACCGAGGAGCAGGTCGCGTTCCTGCGCCGCGAGCGCTGCGACCGGATCCAGGGGTACTACGTGTCGCGGCCGCTGGACGCCGCCGCGCTAGAGCGGTTCCTGGGCGTACGCGGGATTCGGCGCGCCGTCGGGTAAGAGGTCGCTCGTGGACACGCTCGCTCCCGCGCGCATCGACCGGGAGGCTCTGGCGTCCCGCTATCGGACGAACCGCCGTCGAACGGCCGAACTGTTCGCGACGATCGCGCCGAGCGCGTACGCCCTGGCGCCGATCCCGCTGCGCCATCCCTTCGTCTTCTACGCCGGCCACATCCCGGCGTTCTCCTACTACACGCTGGTCCGCGACGCGCTGCGCCGCGGCTCGCTGGACCCCGCCTTCGAGCGCCTCTTCGACCGCGGCATCGATCCGCGTGACGTCGATGGCGCCGCGTCGCACCACCGCGCGGCCTGGCCCGAGCGCGCGGCGATCGAGCGTTTTGCCGCGGCCTGCGACGCGGCCGTCCTCGAGGCGTACGCGCACGCACTGCTCGACGATCCGACGCAGCCCAGCCTGCTGCGGGCCGAGGCGGCGTACACGATCCTCGAGCACGAGGAGATGCACCACGAGACGCTGACCTACATCATCCACCGGTTGGACCGCGCGCTGCAGCGTGGGCCGCGCGGCGTCCATCTCGACCGCATGCCGCCGCCACGCGGACCGATTGCGATCCCGGCCGGCCGGGCCACGCTGGGCGCGCGCCGCGACGCGGTCCCGTTCGGGTGGGACAACGAGTTCGAGGAGACGTTCGTCGACGTCGGCGCCTTCGGCATCGACGCCTACGACGTGACCAACGGCGAGTATCGCGCCTTCGTCCGCGCGGGCGGCCCGACGCCGCCCTGCTGGTTCGAGCGCGACGGCGCCTGGTGGCTGCAGGCGGTCTACGAGGATCTGCCGCTGCCCGATTCGTGGCCGGTCTACTGCACGCAGGAGCAGGCGGCGGCGTTCGCGAGCTGGAGCGCCGGACGGCTCCCCACCGAGGCCGAGTTCCATCGGGCCGCCTATGGGACGCCGTCGGGCGACGAGCGACCGCAACCGTGGGGCGCCGAGCCGCCCGACCCGGCCCGGCACGGCAACTTCGGCTGGCGGCGCTTCGACCCCGAACCGGTCGGCAGCTCACCCCGCGGGGCCAGCGCCTGGGGGGTCGAGGACCTGGTCGGCAACGGCTGGGAGTGGACGGCGACGCCGTTCGCCCCGCTGCCGGGCTTCCGCCCGATGGCCTCCTACCCGCCGTACTCGACCGACTTCTTCGACGGAGCCCACGTGGTGATGAAGGGGGCCTCGCCGGTCACCGCCACAACCCTGGTGCGCCGCCCCTTCCGCAACTGGTTCTACCGGGACTATCCCTACGCGTACGCGACCTTCCGGCGCGTCTACGACTGACCCCGGGAAGGAGCAGGAAACCGAGCGGAAGTCGCCGACCAGTTACGATCTTGCCTTTTGGTATACCAGCTTTGGCTAGACTCCCGGAAGCGTAAGAAAACTACTTCGTAGGACGGCCGACTCGACGGAGGAAACGCCCTTGACCGACACCGGACTTCTGCGGAATCGCTGGCTGCAGCTCTCGCTGGCCGTGCTCGCGATGATCTGTATCGCCAACCTGCAATACGGCTGGACGCTCTTCGTCGACCCGCTCACGGATCCAACCAAGAACGGGGGCCATACGTGGACGAAGGCGGCCGTTCAATCGGCGTTCACCCTCTTCGTCCTCTTCGAGACGTGGGTCGTGCCGTTCAACGGCTGGTTCGCGGACAAGTTCGGCCCCAAACCGATGGTCGCGCTGGGCGGCATCCTGGTCGGCATCGGCTGGGTCGTGAATGCTCACGTCGATTCGATCAGCGGTCTGCTGTTGGGTGAGGCCCTGAGCGGCATCGGTGCCGGTCTCGTCTACGGCACGATGGTTGGAATCGCCGTAAAGTGGTTTCCCGACAAGCGTGGCCTCGCTGTCGGCCTGACTGCGGCGGGCTTTGGTGCGGGTGCCGCGCTGACCGTCATCCCGATCGGGCACGTGATCAAGGGCAGCGGCTATGGAGCCGCCTTCCAGACCTTCGGCGTCATCCAGGGCCTCATCATCTTGGCCATCTCGTTCTTCCTCGCGTTTCCGAGCGTGAAAGAGCTCCTGGCCGTCACCCCGGTCGCCAGCACCTCGGCACGCCAGCGCAAGCGCAGCTACACGCCTCGGCAAGTGCTCACCTCGCCGTCCTTCTATCTGCTCTACGTGATGATGACGATGATCGCCACCGGGCTGCTGTTCGTCACCGCCCAGGTCGCACCGATGGGGAAGAACTACGGCGTGGCCGCGATCCTACCGTTGGCGCTGGTGATCGACAACTTGACCAACGGCGGCAGCCGGGTCCTCTTCGGTTGGATCTCCGACCGAGTTGGGCGCGAGGTCACGATGGCGTTCGCGTTCACGTGCGAGGCGCTCGGCCTGCTCGGGCTGATCTTCGCAGCGCACAATCCCGCGCTCTTCGTCGTGTGCGCAGCGGCGACGTTCCTCGCCTCAGGGGAGATCTACAGTCTCTTCCCGGCGAGCTGCACCGACCTGTTCGGCACGGAGTACGCAACAACGAACGCCGGGCTCCTGTACACCGCGAAGGGGACGGCATCGTTCGTCGTCCCGATCGCAAGTCTCATCTACGCCTCGACCGGTTCGTGGTCGGCGATCCTCGGCGTGCTCGTCGCGTTCAACATCATCGTGGCGGCGCTCGCGCTCGCGGTCCTCAAGCCGATGCGCGAACGCGCCGTCGCCAACGAGGGCGCGGCCGCGGCGGTCATGGGTGGGAGTGCCGCCGCGGCGCATTAAAAAGAAAACGTCCCCCGGTCGATGAGGCCGGGGGACGTTCGTCTTCAGATCAAGCCGGCAGCGCGAGCCCAGCGGTATTTCGCGCCGAGCGCCGCCACCATCGTCTCCGTGTTGTACGGGTAGGCGGGGATGCCGCGGTCGTAGAGGTACTCACTCGCCTCTTCGACCTCGACGTCGCCGGCCAGCGACACGACGACCGGCTTGTCGATCCCCTTGGCACGGAACTCCTCGACGACCTCGGCGCACAGCCGCGCGAAGACCATCGGTGGGGTCACGATCGTGTGCCAGTAGCCCAGCACCAGCGCGTGGATGCGATCGTCTTGCAGTCCCAGACGGATCGTGTTCTGGTAGGTCTTGGGCGGTTCGCCGCCGGTGATGTCGACCGGGTTGCCCGACGCTCCGAACGGCGGGATGAACTTCTTGAACGCTTCGTCGAGGTCGGGCGGGAACTTCATCAGCGAGAGCCCGGCGTCGACGCAGGAGTCGGAGAGCAAGACGCCCGAACCGCCGGCGCCGGTGATGATCACGACGTTCTCGCCTTTGGGCGTCGGCAGGATCGGCACGGCGCGGGCGAAGTCGAGCAACTCGCGCAGACCGCGTGCGCGGATCACGCCGCTCTGGCGCAGGACGTCGTCGTAGACCTTGTCGTTGCCCGCCAGCGCGCCGGTGTGCGAGCTGGCCGCCTTGGCGCCGAGCGCGGTGCGACCCGCCTTGAGCACCATGACCGGCTTCTTTTTGGAGACGCGTTTGGCAACCTCGGCGAACGAGCGACCGTCCTTGAGGTCCTCCATGTGCATCGCGATCGCCTTGGTAGCGTCGTCCTGCTCGAAGAACGTCAGCAAGTCGTCCTCGTCGATGTCGGCCTTGTTGCCCAAGCCGACGATCGCCGAGACGCCGATCTTCGCCGAGCGGCTGAAGCCGATGATCGCCATCCCGACCCCGCCCGACTGCGAGGAGAGCGCGACGCTGCCCTTGACGTCGTAGGGCGTGCAGAACGTCGCGCACAGATCCTTGGGCGTGTAATAGAAGCCGTAGATGTTCGGACCCATCAGCCGGATGTTGTACTTGAGGCCGATCGCCTGAATCTCGAGCTGGCCCTCTTCGTTCCCGGTCTCGGCGAAGCCGGACGGGATCAGCACGGCGCCCGGGATCTTCTTCTCGCCGCACTCGATCAGTGCGGCGGCGACGAACTTGGCCGGGATCGCGAACACCGCGACGTCGACCCCACCCGGGATGTCCTTCACCGACGGGTAGGCTTTGTAGCCGAGGATCTCGTCGGCTTTCGGGTTGATCGGATAGATCTGGCCTTTGTAGCCCCCGTTGATGAGGTTCTTCATCACCGAGTTGCCGATCTTGCCGTCTTCGCTCGACGCGCCGATCACCGCGACCGAATCCGGGCGCATGATCCGGTTCATCGCGGTGACGATCTCGTCGTGCGTGAACTGGTGCCGGCGCGGCGCCGGATCGAAGTCGACCAGGATACGCACGTCGACCGCGGTCGCGCCCTTGGGCGTCGCGAAGACCGGGTTGAGGTCGACCTCGCTGATCTCGGGGAAGTCGCTGACGAGTTGCGAGACGGCCTCGATGATCGCGGCGAGTGCCTCGCGGTCGATCGGCTCGCTGCCGCGCACACCCGTGAGCATCTGCGCCGCCTGGATACCATCGAGCATCGAGAGCGCGTCGGCGTGGCTCGCCGGGGCGAGCCGGAACGTGACGTCCTTGAGGACCTCGACCAGCACGCCGCCCAACCCGAACGCGACGAGCTTGCCGAAGCTCGGATCGGTGACGGCGCCGACGATCACCTCTTGCGCGCCGGTCGGCAGCATCTGCTGCACCTGCACGCCGTCGATCCGCGCGTCGGCCTGGTACTGTTTGGCGTTGGCGACGATCGTCGCGTAGCCGCTGCGGACGGCGGCCGCGTCGGCGACGCCGACCAACACGCCGCCGGCCTCGGTCTTGTGCAGGATGTCTTGCGAGACGATCTTGAGGACGACCGGATAGCCGAGCCGGTCGGCCAGCGCCGCGGCCGCGTCGGGCGAGGTCGCGAGCCCTTCCTGCGGGACGGGGATGCCGTAGGCGTCCGCGACTTGCTTGGCCTCGGGGGCCGACAGCGCGGAGCGCTTCTCGGCTTTGACGCGGGCCAGGACCGCGCGGACCGTGGCTTGATCGCGCGAGGTGCGCTCGAGCAGCATGGTGACGATGGTCCTCCTACAAGACGCCGGCGGCGTGGAGTTCCTGGACGCCGCTACCCGTCCAGCCGATCTCAGTGAGAATCTCTGCGGTGTGTTCGCCCAGCAGCGGCGAGCGCTTCACTTCGACCGGCGAGTCCGACAGGTTCAGCGGACAACCGACGGTCTTGTACGTGCCACGTTGCGGATGCTCGACGTCGACGATCATCCCGCGCTTGCGCAGCGAGGCGTCCTCGATCAGGTCCTTGGTGCTCAGGATCGGGCCACACGGGACGTCGATTTCGTTGAGCCGATCGAGCACTTCCAATTTGGTCAATCCCTGCGTCCAGCGCTCGATGACGCCGAACACGTCGTCGAGGTGCTTGAGGCGCGCTTCGGGCGTCGCGTATTCCGGATGCTCGACCAGCTCTTGGCGGCCGATCAGCTTGGCCAGCGGCGCCCAGACCGGCGGCTGGATGATGACGTACACGTAGTCGTTCGCGCCGCCGGGTTTGCAGCGCAACGCCGCGCCGGGTTGGCCGCCGCCCGAGGCGTTCCCCGAACGCGGGACGTAGTCGTGAAACTCTTCGTTCGGGTACTCGTTGAGCGGCCCGTGCGCAAGCCGCTGTTGGTCGCGCATCTTCACCCGGATCAAATTGAGGACGGCGTCCTGCATCGCGACGGTGACGCGCTGCCCGCGTCCGCTCTGGACGCGCTGGTAGAGGGCGGCCAAGATCCCGGCGACCAGGTGGATGCCGGTGCCTGAGTCACCGATCTGCGCGCCGGTCGAGGTCGGTGGCCCGTCCTCCCAACCGGTCGTGCTCATCGAACCACCCATCGCCTGCGCGACGGTCTCGTACGCTTTGAAGTCCTCGAACGGACCCGGGCCGAAGCCTTTGATCGAGGCGTAGATCATCCGCGGGTTGAGTTGCTCGATCTTCTCCCAGGGGAAACCTTGCCGGTCGAGGACGCCCGGGCCGAAGTTCTCGACCAGCACGTCGCAGTGCTCGATCAGCTTGGTGAAGATCGCCTTGCCGTCGGGCGTCTTGGTGTTGAGCGTGATGCTTCGCTTGTTGCCGTTGAGCATCGTGAAGTAGAGGCTGTCGGCGTCGGGAACGTCGCGCAGCTGGCCGCGGGTGATGTCGCCGCGGCCGGGCAGCTCGACCTTGATGACGTCGGCGCCGAGCCAGGCCAAGATCTGCGTACAGGAAGGGCCGGCCTGGACGTGGGTCATGTCCAGGACCTTGACCCCGTCGAGCGCCCTGCGCTCGCCGGCGCCGTTGGTGTGACCGTTGGTGTTCATCGCGGCCTACTTGTACATCGTCTGATTCATCGTCCCCGGCGCAAACTCGTTGGGGTCGATCCAGACGTTGATCAGGGCGCACTTGCCGGACTCGCGAGCGCGCTCGAGCGCGGGCCGAATCTGCTTGGGATCGCGCACCGCCTCACCGTACCCGCCCAGCATCTGCGCGAACTTCTCGAAGTCGACGTCGCCCAAATAGTTGCCGACGTCCCCCTTCTCCTTGCCGTACTTCATGATCTGACCGGCGCGGATCTGGTTCATGTACGAGTTGTTGCCGATGATCCCGATGAACGGCAGGCCGAACCGGATCGCGGTCTGCATGTCCCAACCGGTCATGCCGAAGGTGCCGTCGCCGAACAGGCAGACCACTTCCTTCTGCGGCTCGGCGAACTTCGAGGCCATCGCGAACGAGACGCCGACGCCCAGCGTGCCGAGCGGACCGGGATCCATCCACAGGCCCTCGCCCTTGGGCTGTACGATCCCGCCCGCCGCGGTGACGATGTCGCCGCCGTCGCCGATGAAGCGCGTGTTCTCGGTCAGGAATTCGTTGATCTCGTAGCCTAGCCGCAGCGGGTGGATCGGGATCGAATCGTTCATGATGGTGGGCAGTCGCGCTTGCGAAAGCTGCTTCTCCTCGGCGCGCAGCTCGTCGATCCAGCCCTGCCGTCCCTTCGCGCTCTCCTTGAGGTTGCTCGGCGCCGCTTGCAGCAGCGCCCCGAGGATCGCGCCGATGTCACCGACGAGCCCCAGCGAGATGTCGCGGTTCTTGCCGACGGTCTGGTAGCCCATGTCGATCTGCACGACGGTCGGCGCCTTGAGGCGCTTGCCGTAGCTCATGCGGAAGTCGAAGGGCGTCCCGACGATGACGATGACGTCGGCCTTGCCGAACGCGTAGCCGCGGGTGAGCTGGAAGCCGTGCGGGTCGCCGGGGACGAACGTCCCGCGCCCGGCGCCGTTCATGTAGGCCGGGATGTTGTAGGTGCGCGCCAGCTCGCGCGCTTGCGCGCCGGCGCGGCAGGTCCAGGTCTGCTGGCCGAACAGGATCGCGGGGCGCTGCGCCTTGGCCAGGATGTCGGCCAGCTTCTGCACGTCGTGCGGGTCGCCGATCGACTTGGTCGAGGCGCGATAGTGGCCGGGCTGCGGGATCACCGCGTTCTTCAGCGGGACTTTGCCGTCGAGGATGTCGCGACCGATCTCGAGGTACACCGGCCCGAACGAGCCGTTATGCGCCTCGCGAAACGCCATCGAGCACATGTCGGCGACGCGCTCCGTCGTGACCACGCTCGAGGCGAACTTCGTGATCGGTTTCATGATCTCGACGTGGGGGAGATCCTGCAGCGAGCCCATCTTGTTCTGGTTGAGCGCGCCCTGGCCGCCGATCAACAGAAACGGGCTCTCGGCGCGGAAGGCGTTCGCCACGCCGGTGACGGCGTTGGTCGTCCCCGGGCCCGCGGTCACGACGGCGCAGCCGGGCTTGCCGGTCACTCGCGCGTACCCGTCGGCGGCATGGGCGGCGACCTGCTCGTGGCGCACGTCGATGATCTTGACGCCCAAGTCGGAGCAGCCGTCGTAGATGTCGATGATGTGACCGCCGCAGAGGGTGAAGATGACGTCGATGCCCTCGTTCTTCAACGCCTTGGCGACCAGGTGGCCGCCGGAGATCGTCGCCTCGGTGGGACGCTCGCTCTCGAGTTTGGGCAAATCGCCGGCGATCGGCAGGGTCTGGGCCATTCGGCTCTCCGTCTCGAAAAAGGAAAGGGGTGTGATCAGAGGTCGTTGTCGTTGGCGTCGACGTGCGCGGCGAGCGCCAGCGCATGATCGCGCACGAGCCGCTCGGCGAGCTCGGCGTTGCGGCGCTCGAGCGCCTCGATGATCTGCATGTGGTCGACGATCGAGCGCTCGAAGCGCTTGTTCTCGCCGATGGTCCGGTGGCGGATCGAGCGGACGTGCACGAGGATGCCCTGAGCCGTCCGCTCGAGTGGGACGCAGCCGGCCAGCTCGATGATCCGCTGGTGGAAATGCAGGTTGGCCTCGGAGTACTCGTCCAGTTTGGCGGCGATCCGGTCGCCGTCGAAGGTGGTGAAGATCGTGCGCAGCGAGCGGATCGCCTCGTCGGATGCGCGCTGCGCGACCAGCCGAGCCGCCATGCTCTCGAGTGCGGCCCAGACCAGGATGATCTCGACCAGCTCGGCCTTGCTCTTGCGCACGATGAAGTAGCCGCGCCGCGGGACGCTGCGCACCAGCCCGTCGTGTTCCAGGCGACCGAGTGCTTCGCGGACCGGCGTCCGGCTCACGCCCAGGCGCGCGGCCAACTGCCGCTCGTCCAGCCGCAAACCCGCCTCCTCGATCTCGTAGAGGTTCGTGCCCGTGATCGCCTCGTGGACCGCCTCGTAGACGCGGTCGGCGACACTGACCTCCGAACCAAGCACGCCCAGGCCCAGCATGGCCATCGCCGCCTTCGACTCCTCCCGACGTGGTATACGGTATACCAGCTGACCCCTGCGCTTCCTGTCGTGCCGAAACTTTACCTTCCGGGTTCGCGGGCGCGGCGCGGTGTACCCGGCCGGCGCCGCGAAGCTCGGCCGACATGACGAGCATGCGGTCCGTCCGGGCCGTCTTCATGCGCGGCGGGACCAGCAAGGCGCTGATCTTCCGGGCGGCCGACTTGCCCGCGGCGCGCGCGGCGTGGGATGCTATCTTCCTGGCGGCGATGGGCTCGCCGGATCCCAATGGGCGGCAGCTCGACGGGATGGGCGGCGGCCTCTCCTCGCTCTCGAAAGTCTGCGTCGTCGGGCCGCCCAGCCGCGTCGACGCCGACGTCGACTACACGTTCGCGCAGATCGCGATCGAGGCGGCGAGCGTCGACTACGCCGGAAACTGCGGCAACATGTCCTCGGCGATCGGACCGTTCGCCGTCGACGAGCAGCTCGTACCGCCACCGTCCGGCGACGAGGCGACGGTGCGCATCCACAACACGAACACCGGCAAGATCATCGTCGCGCGCTTCCCCGTCGCGAACGGCCGCAGCGCCGTCGACGGCGAGCTTGCAATCGACGGCATCGCCGGAACGGCGGCGCCGATTCGGCTCGATTTCACCGATCCGGCCGGCGCCAAGACCGGCGCGCTGCTGCCGACCGGCCACGCCGTCGACGAGCTGGTCGTAGCCGGCCTCGGCCCGGTGCGTGCGACGCTGATCGACGCGGCGAATCCGTGCGTCTTCGTGGCGGCGGCCGAGGTCGGGATGACGGGCGCGGAGTTACCCGCCGCGCTCGAGCGCGACGCGGCGCTGCTGGCGCGGCTCGAAGCGATCCGGCGTCAGGCCGCGGTCGCGATGGGTCTGGTCGCCGATCTCGACGCCGCCGCGCAGCTGGTCAGCATCCCGAAGATCATCGTGCTCGCCGCGCCGCGCGCCACGCCGCTGCTCGACGGCCGCACGCTGGCAGCCGACGAGGTCGACCTCGTCGTGCGCGCGATCTCCGTCGGACAGCCGCACCGCGCCGTCCCGTTGACCGGCGCGCTCTGCCTGGCCGTCGCAGCGCGCGTCCCCGGCAGCGTCGCGCACGCCCTCGTCCGAGCCGGTGACGCCGGCGCGCCGCTGCGCCTCGGCCATCCCTCCGGCACGATCCTGGTAGCCGCCGACGTTCGCGACGACCACGGCGCACTGCGCGTGCCCTCCGCGACGGTCTTCCGCACGGCCCGCCGTCTCTTCCAAGGCGAGGTGCTCTACCGCCTCATGGAGCCGCCGCGATCCGCCTGAAGCGGGCGGCGAAGGCCTCGGGGTCGAGTGCGGTCTGCGCGGCGATGCGCGAGAGACGCGGCTCGACGAAGTCGTGTTCGTCCAGGCGGATCATGTACTTGCGCGCGACCTCGTAGGATTCGGTCGTGACGTCGACCAGCCGCACGCGGATCCGCCCCGTCTGGGGATCGAGCATCTCCTCGAGCGTGACGGGGACGATGCGCCCGCCGGCCAGCGCGATCAGCGCCCCGCTCCCGCCGCCGAGCAGGTAGCGCACGGCGCCGTAGCCGAGCGTGCGCGTGTACTCGGCGTCGAACGGGATCGGTTTCGCGCTGCGCAGCTCGTAGCCGATGTCCTTGGGGACGACGGTCGTCTCGACCTCGAGCTCGTGCAACCGGTCGCGAATCGCGTCGCGCAGCACCGCGCCGAGCGGGACGTCGGCCAGCCGGGCATGGCCGTACGCGTCACGCGAGACACTCGAGACCGAGGCCAGCTCCTCGGGCGCGATCCGCTCGGCGATCCCTTCGGCGACGACCGCCACGCCGTGATCGGCGCCGCCGGCGAGTCGCTTGATGATCGCGCCTACGATGATGTCGACGACGTCGTCGAGCCGGATCGGGCCGGCCGGGAACTCCTCGGGGATCAGCGCCAACGTCGCGCCGGCGGCCTTGCAGATACCCAGTGCCAGCGCGCCGGACTTGCGGCCCATGGTGACCGCCAGGTACCAGCGCTGCGCGGTGCGCGCGTCCTCCATCAGGTTCTCGACGATCGCCGAGCCGACGGCCCGGGCGGTCTCGAAGCCGAACGTCGGCGCGTTGTCGGGCAACGGCAGGTCGTTGTCGATCGTCTTGGGGACAGTGGCGACGCCGATCCGGCCGCGCGTCTCGGCGGCGATCCGGGTCGCGCCGTAGGTCGTGTCGTCGCCACCGATCGTGATCAGGTAGCGCACGCCGAGCATCGTCAGCGCCCGGACGCAGCGTTTCAGCGATTCGGGATCGGCGGCGGGGTTCGTGCGCGATGTGCGCAGAAACGAGCCGCCGGTGAAGTGGAGCCGCGAGACCGTCTCGATCTCCAAATCCACCACGTGCGACGTATCGCCCTTGACCAGGTGCCGGTACCCTTCGTAGATCCCTAGGACGCGCAGCCCGTGGTTGCGCGCCTCGATGGTCGCGGAGGCGATGACGCCGTTGATACCCGGCGCCGGGCCTCCGCCGACGAGGATCGCGAGCGTCCCCTCACCGGTCATGGTTCCTCACATCAGACGGCCGCCGGCGTCGAGATCGCTCCCATGCGCGCCCGCAGCTCCGTGTCGAGCGCGTCGAGGAACTGCGTGGTCGTCAGCCAGGGCTGGTCGGGGCCGATCAGCAGCGCCAAGTCCTTAGTCATCTTCCCCGCCTCGACCGTCTCGACGCAGACGCGTTCGAGCGTCTCCGCGAAGCGCACGACCTCCGGCGTCGCGTCGATCTTCCCGCGATGCGCGAGGCCGCGCGTCCAGGCGAAGATCGAGGCGATCGGATTGGTCGAGGTCTCGCGCCCCTTCTGGTACTCGCGATAGTGCCGCGTCACCGTCCCGTGCGCCGCCTCCGCCTCGACGGTGTTCCCGTCGGGCGTCAGCAGCACCGACGACATCAGCCCGAGCGAACCGAAGCCTTGCGCGACGACGTCGGACTGCACGTCGCCGTCGTAGTTTTTGCAGGCCCAGACGAACGCGCCGCTCCACTTGAGCGCGGCGGCGACCATGTCGTCGATCAGCCGGTGCTCGTAGGTCAAGCCGCGCTGATCGAACTCGGCCTTGAACTCCGCATCGAAGATCTGCTGGAAGAGATCCTTGAAGCGGCCGTCGTAGGCCTTGAGGATCGTGTTCTTGGTCGACAGATAGACCGGCCAGTTCCGCAGCAGGCCGTAGTTGAAGCTGGCGCGCGCGAAGCCGCGGATCGACTCGTCGAGGTTGTACATCGCGAGCGCGACGCCGCCGCCGGGGAAGGTGAACACGTCGCGCTGGATCGGCGCGCTGCCGTCGGCGGGCGTGAAGGTCAAGGTCAGATTCCCGGCTCCGGGGACGACGAAGTCGCTCGCCCGGTACTGGTCGCCGAAGGCGTGGCGGCCGATGACGATCGGCTGCGTCCAACTGGGGACCAGACGCGGCACGTTGCGGCAGATGATCGGCTCGCGAAAGACGGTCCCATCGAGCTCGTTGCGGATCGTCCCGTTGGGCGAGCGCCACATCTGCTTGAGGCCGAACTCGGCGACTCGCGCCTCGTCGGGCGTGATCGTCGCGCACTTCACGCCGACGTGGTAGCGCTTGATCGCTCGCGCCGCCTCGAGCGTGACCTGATCGTCGGTGGCGTCGCGGTGCTCGATGCTCAGATCGTAGTACTTGAGGTCGACGTCGAGATACGGCAGGATGAGCTTGTCCTTGATGAAGCGCCAGATGATGCGCGTCATCTCGTCGCCGTCGAGTTCGACGACGGGATTCTTGACCGGGATTTTCTTCACGTGGCCGGGGATTCGCAGCCTGGCTTCGGCGAACCCGCCGGGATGCGCGTGGTCAGCTTGCTGCCCAGCTCGACGGAGATTCTTTTCGCGATCGGGGCCGGCGACCAGGTCGTCGGCGTCACGCACGAGTGCGACTTCCCCGATCAGGCGCGGACGCGGCCGGTGCTGACGTCCTCGCTCCTGCCGGCCGAGCTCGACGTGGCCGGGATCGACCGCCACGTGCGGGCCAGCGTCCACGCCGGCTCGTCGCTCTACGGGCTGGACGAGGCACGGCTGGCCGCCCTGGAACCCGACCTGATCGTGACCCAGGAGCTGTGCGCCGTCTGCGCCGTCTCGTACGAGATCGTCGACCGCGCCGCCAAACGGCTGCGTGGGGACCCGCGGATCGTCTCGCTCGAGCCGTCCTCCTTGGAAGACGTCTTCGCGACGATCGCCTTCCTGGGCGAGCTGGTCGGTTGCCGCAGCGGCGCGGCGGCGTTGCTCGCGCAGTTGCGCGCACGAGTCGCCGCGCTGCGCGTGCAGGTGGCCGGGCGGCGCCGGCCACGCACCCTCGTCCTCGAGTGGACCGACCCGCCGATGAGCGGTGGCCATTGGACGCCGGGCTTGGTCGAACTCGCCGGCGGCGAGCCGATCCTGGCCGATCCCGGCGCCAACAGCCGCGTCCTCGACTGGCACGCGATCGCCGCCGCCCAGCCCGAGGTCGCGATCGTCGCACCGTGCGGCTTCGATCTGCCGCGCACCGACGCCGCCGTTACCGCTCTCGCGCCGGCGGCGCGGCGTGCGCTCGGCCCGCGCGTGCGCACGATCGACGGCAACGCCTACGTCAACCGACCCGGCCCGCGCCTGGTCGACACGGCCGAGCTGTTCGCCGCGGCGATCGCGGGCTGAGCCGAAACCCCGGTGCCAGCCAGCCGAGCCGCCCGCTTCCCCGGCGTCCTCCCGGCGGCATCGTTCCGGCAGGACGTGCGCGGCTACACGCTGCAGATCGGGGCGCTGCGCATCCCGCAGAGTACCTACTTGCTCGCGGCGGCGATCCTGGTCGGACTCGGCGGCGGCGAGGGGGCGGTCCTGTTCCGCGCGCTGATCGGCGTCGAGACGAGCCTGGCGGGGATGCTGACGACGACGCTCGCCCACGTCATCGGCCCGCTGGCGCTGCTCGTCTCGGTCGGTCTGGGCGGGGCATTCGCCGCGTGGGTCGCCGCGCGCTTCGCGCCCGAGGCGCGCGGACACGGCGTCCCCGAGGTCATGGCCGCCGTCGCGCTGCGCGGCGGCGTGCTACGCCCGCGCATCATCCTGATCAAAGCGCTGTGCTCCGCGACGACGATCGGCTTCGGCGGCGCCGCCGGGCGCGAGGGGCCGATCGTGCAGATCGGCAGCACGATCGGCTCGGTCCTCGGGCAGCTGGCTCGCGTGCCCGTGCCGATCGTGCGCACCTTGGTCGCGTGCGGCGCGGCCGCCGGCATCTCGGCGACCTTCAACGCCCCGATCGGCGGCGTGTTCTTCGCCAGCGAAGTGATCCTCGGCGAGTTCGCGCCGCGCTCGTTCGCGGTCATCGTCGTGGCGAGCGTGGTGGCGGCCGTCGTCGGGCGCGCGCAGCTCGGCGACCGGCCGTCCTTCGACGCGGCGGCCTTCGCGCTCGTCTCACCACGGGAGTTGTGGCTGTATGCGCTCCTGGGTGTGCTCTGCGCGCTGTGGGCGACCGTCTTCGTGCGCGTCCTGTACGGGTGCGAGGACCTGGCTGAGCGCATCCACGCGCCGGCATGGCTGAAGGGATTCGTCGGCTTCGCGGCCGTCGGCGCGCTCGGCACGTTCGTGCCGCAGATCCTGGGCGTCGGCTACGCCGTGATCCAGCACGTCTTCGACAGCCACGTCGGCTTCGGCCGCGCGCTCGCACTGATGGCGCTCAAGCCGGCAGCGACCTCGCTGACGCTCGCGGCGGGCGGGAGCGGCGGCGTCTTCGCGCCCTCGCTGTTCACCGGTGCGATGCTCGGTGACGCGTTCGGCCACCTCGTGCACGGCGCGTTTCCGAGCTGGACCGCCTCGCCGGCGGCGTACGGTCTGGTCGCGATGGCGGCGCTGTTCGCCGCGGCGGCCGAGGCTCCCATCACCGCGATCATGATCGTCTTCGAGATGTCGTACGACTACACGATCATCTTGCCGCTGATGATCGCGACCGTCATCGCGGCCGTGCTCGGGCGCCGGCTCCTGGGCGCGACGGTCTATGAGATGAAGCTCTTGCGGCGCGGGATCGACTGGCAGCGCGCGCGCCATCCCCACGCGCTCGCGGAGGTTCGCACCGCAAGCGTCGCCTCGCACCAGTCGCTCGTCGCGGCGCCCGACGAGACGGTCGCCGCGGTCGCCCGGCGTCTGCCGCGCGGCGCGGCGGGTGTCGTCGTCGTCGACGGAACCCGCACGCTGGGCGTCGTCGACGCCGCGCGGCTCGCGACCCACGCCTCGCATGCGCCCCACGAGCACATCGCCGCGCTCGTGCAGCCCGCAGCGGCCGTGCTGCGTGGCGACGACCCGCTCGAACGCGCCGCCGACCTGCTCGTCGATCCCGCCGTCGCGCTGCTCCCGGTCGTCGACGACGACGGCGCGTTCGCCGGCGTCATCACGCGTCCGGACGTCCTCGCGGCGTACCGCGACGCTGCCCAGTCCTAGCGCGCTAGCGCGAGGGCGACGAGACCGGCCACCTCGGCCAGCACGATCGCAAAGCCGTAGGCGTCGCCGGTCAACCCGCCGCCGATCCGCGCGCGCGCGAACGCCGCCGCACCGGCGGCGACGGCGAGCGAGACGACCACCACCGCCGTCCCGCGTGCTGCGCCGAGTCCCGCCGCCAGCACGACGACCAGCAGCGCGCCGAGCGCGAGCAGCGCCGGCGGCGGTGGCTCGGCGAAGGCGCGGGTCGGCTCCGCCGGCCGGCCGTACTGGACGAACAGCGCGTGCGCGACCGCGCCCAACCGCGCGCTCGCCGCGGCGCAGGCGAGGCCCAGTGGCAAGACGATCAGCGGCAGCGACCACAGCGACGCCAGCCAGAACGCGCCGACGACGGCACCACCGGCGAGCGCGTACGTCCCGTGGTGCGGATCGCGCAGGATCTCGAGCCGCCGCGCCGGATCGACGCTGGCGAAGAACGCGTCGCAGCCGTCGAGGAAACCGTCGACGTGCAGCGCGCCCGTCAGCACGATCGTCAATCCGAACGCCGTCGCGACCGCCAGCGGGTGCGGCGCGAACTGCCCGACGCCGAGCGCCGCGCCGCCGGCGAGCGCGCCGACGAGGGCACCGATGACGGGCAGCCAGGCCAGCGCACGCGGATCGGGCGCCTCGGCGGGGCCGACCGGCAGGATCGTGAAGTACGCGAGGGCGGTGCGCAGCCCGTTCAGCGCGCGTCCTCCTTCTCGGCCACGCCGGCTTCGGCGAAGGTGCGCATCTCACGCACCATCCGCGCCGCCGCCTCGATCAACGGCAGCGCCAGCGCGGCACCGCTCCCCTCGCCCAAGCGCAAACGCAGGTCGAAGAGCGGCTCCAGGCCCAGCGCCGCCAGCGCGATCGCGTGACCCGGCTCTTGCGAGCGGTGCGCCGCGATGCAGTACTCGATCGCCTGCGGCGCGATGCGCTGCGCGAGCAATGCCGCGGCCCCGACGATGAAGCCGTCGAGCACGACCGGGATGCGCGCCCGCGCGGCGCTCAGGATGACGCCGGCCAGTCCGACGATCTCGAAGCCGCCCAGCTCGCTCGCGATCGAGAGCACGTCGTCGCGGTCGACGCGCGCCAGCGCGCGTTCGACGACGGCGCGTTTGACGACCAACCGCGCGTCGTCGATCCCCGTCCCGCGCCCGACGACCTGCGCGACCGGCGCGCCGGTGCAGGCGGCGACGATCGCGGCCGCGGCGGTCGTGTTCGCGATCCCCATCTCGCCCAGCGCGAGCACGTCGAACGCGACTCGCGCGCGCAGCGCACCGAACGCGCCTTCACCGGCAGCGAGCACGGCCGCGACCGCGTCCCGCGCGATCGCCGGACCGTGCGCCAGGTTCGCGGTCCCGGGACCGCAGCGCGCGTCGATCAACCGTGGGTGAACGCCCAGCGGGACGCGCACGCCGAAGTCGGCGACGTAGACCTCGGCCCGGACCGCGCGGCCGAAAGCATTGATCGCCGCGATCTCGGCCAGGAAGCCGCCGACCATCTGCGGCGTCACCTCGGGCGGATAGGCGCTCACGCCTTCGGCCGCGACGCCGTGATCGCCGGCGCCGACCAGGATCGCGCGCCGCTCGTAGGCATGCGCCGGGATCCCGCCGGCGATCGCGCACAGGCGCACGGCGAGGTCCTCGATGGCACCCAGGCTGCCCAGCGGTTTGGTCAGCGCGTCGATCCGCTCGCGCGCAGCCACCGCGACCGCCGGATCGACCGGCGCGATCGCCGCGGACCACGTCGCGGAGATCATGAGGCGACCGCCGTCTGGTTCAGCGTCTCGAGTCGCCAGCGACCGCCCAGCCGCTCGAAGCGCGTCAGCGAGGCCGGCACGAAGCGGACCTTCAAGGCGAGACCCTCGTCCTCGCCGAGCAGCGTGCGCAGCAGCGCGTGCAGCGGGCCGGCGTGCGTCGCGACCAGCGCGACTCCCTCGTCGGCGAGCGCGGACTGCACCTCCGCGACAGCCCGGGAAATGCGCGCGCACAGTTCATCGAACGACTCGCCGCCACGGGCCGTATACGTGCGTGGCGACGCTTCGTCGCCCGCGAACTGTGGGTTCGCGGCGACGATCTGCTCCCACGTCAGCCCCTCCCAGTCGCCGAACCGCATCTCGCGCCAGGCCGGATCGAGCCGCAGCGGGATCGGGCGAGCGCCGAGCACGATGCGGGCCGTCTCGGCTGCGCGGCTCAGATCGCTCGAGACCGCCAGGTCGATCCGCGCGTCGCGCAACAGCGCCGCCAGGCCGCGCGCCTGCGCGCGTCCTTCGTCATCCAGCGGGACGTCGGTGTGACCCTGGAACTTCCGGTCGGCGTTCCACGCCGTCCGGCCATGGCGGACGCAGATCAGTTGCACACGGGACTAGTCCCGTGCCAACATCGGCCTTCCTTCGTGCGCGACCAGCAGGTCGTGCATGTCGTTGGCGTGCTCTTCCTCGTTGGCGAGGATCCCCTCGAGCATCGTGCGCGTGGTCGAATCCTTCTCGCCGAAGTGGTGGATCAGCTCGCGGTAGTGCTCGATCGCGATCCGCTCGGCGATCAGGTTCTCCTTCAACATCCCGACCAGCTCGGGGTTGGCCGCTCCGTATTCGGACGCAGCCCGCGAGGCCAGACCTTTGGGATTGAAGTTCGGGACCCCGCCGAGCTGGTTGATGCGCTCGGCGATCTTCTCCATGTGCCCGCGCTCCTCGGCCGCGTGCTGGGCGAACTCCGCCTTCGGTCCCTCGCTCGCGATCCCGGTCGCCGCGACCGCGTGCATCGTGTAGCGCAGGACGCAGACGATCTCGGTCGCCAGGGCGTTCTGGAGCAGCTCGATCGACTGCTTCGGGTCGAGCTCGTAGTTGTCGGTGACGGCTCCCCGCTCGAGGTTCTCGCGGGCGCGTTCGCGCAGCTCCCTGATGTCGCTCAGGAACGTTTCGCCGTTCGTCTTGGTCATCACGAAGCGAGCGTACCCGCCTCCCACGGGGGTGAAGCGGGCGCGCCGCGCCACGATCTCCGCTTGCCCGTTGGGCGGATCTGGCATTAAGATGGGTGCTCCGGCGAAGCACGCCAGAAGGGATCGTCCAGTGGGTTACGACGACCACTCCTTCTCGTACTTGTCCTCGGTCTTGGGTCGGCCCGCTCGAACCTTCGCCTACACGCACAGCAGCCGGCCGACGGTGGTCGACTACCGCTGGGGCTGCGGCTGCAGCGCTCGCGAAGAGCGCGACACCTGCACCCTGCGGCCCTGTTCCGCCCACCAGGCGCTGAACCGGCAGCGCGACCCGAGCAGCAGGTCCATCCTGCAGTAACCCTGCCGGCAGGAGCATAGGAAGCCGGCGCGCGCGCCGGAACTGCTCGCCTATGGACGGCCACGACGGGCGCGTCGCGATCCGCAAGATGTACAAGCTCTACATCAACGGCGCGTTCGCGCGGAGCGAATCGGGGCGCAGCGATGCGATCGACGGCGAGAACGTCGCGCACGCCTCGCGCAAGGACGTCCGTGACGCGGTCGTCGCGGCGCGCGCCGGGACGGCAGCCTGGAGCGCGCAGTCGCCGGCGCTGCGGGGCCTGGTGCTCTACCGCCTGGCCGAGATGATGGAGGCGCGCGCGAGCGAGCTGGCCGAGCAGCTCGTGCGCGGCGGCAGCGTCGACGCCGCCGAAGCCGCGCGCGAGGTCACCGCCGCGATCGACCGGACCGTCTGGTACGCCGGTTGGTGCGACAAGTACGTCGCGCTGGCCTCGACACGCAATCCGGTCGCCGGCCCGCACTTCAACTTCTCGACCACCGAGCCGACCGGCATCGTCGCCGTGCTCGCCCCCGACGAGCCCGCGCTGCTCGGCCTGGTCACCGCGGTCGTGCCGGCGCTGGTCAGCGGGAACGCCGTCGTCGTCGCCGCCGGCGCACGCGATCCGCGCACCGCCATCGTCTTCGCCGAGTGTGTGGCGACCAGCGACCTGCCGGCCGGCGCCTGCAACGTGCTGACCGGGACGCGGGCGGAGCTCGGCCCGGTCTTGGCCGGCCACATGGACGTCAACGCGCTGCTCGCTTTCGGCCTCGATCCGGCGATGGAGAAGCGGCTGGGCGAGCTCGGCGCCGAGAACGTCAAGCGCACGCACTTCGAGCCGACCCCGGAGCGAGTCGCCTGGTTCGAGGAACGCTACGATACCCTCGCGCGCGTGCTCGCCTTCACCGAGGTGAAGACGATCTGGCACCCCGCGCGCATCTGACGTCCCGGCGCGAGCGATCGGCGACTTCCACTACGGTGAGCGCCGGGTGGCGGAGAGGGGGAGATTCGAACTCCCGAGACCTGTAACAGTCTGCTCGCTTTCCAAGCGAGTGCATTCGACCACTCTGCCACCTCTCCGCGGCCGACGCCACCACTTCACGCCCGGGGCGTCGGATGCCTATGAAAGCTGGATGAGGGACCGGTAAGGATTTCGTCGCGGAGTTGCGTCCACGCACCGTTCGCGCGGGCCAGGCCGTTTTCGAGCAGCCATGTTTCGCCGGATTCTCGGGACGGCCGCGTTGGCGTCCCTTGTCTTGTCGCTATTCTGCGCTGCGCCGTCGTCGGCGCGGAGTGGCGACGCCGTGCTCGTCGTCGGCGGGACGCCGGCCGGGGTCGCGGCGGCCGTCGCGGCCGCCCGGCAAGGCGCCGACGTGACGCTCGTCTCCGCCCGCCCGGAGCTGGGCGGCGTGCTGACCGACGCGATGATGGACCAGTGGGACCTCAACGTCGCGCCCAACGGCGCCGCGATCCAAGCGGGCTTGTTCAGCGAGATCGAGGCTGCGCTCGGCGATGCGTTCACGCCGGCGGACGCCGCCCGCGTGTTCGGGTCGCTGGTCGACGGCGAACCACGTATCCACCTGATCCGCAACGCGCGGGTGGCGGATGTGATCAGCGGCGCGTCAGTAGCGGGCCGCGTCGTCTCCCGCGTGCGGTTTCGGCGCGCCGACGGCTCGACGTTCTCGCTGCCCGCGACGACGGTCGTCGACGCAACCGATGACGGCGACGTCGCGGCGCTGGCCGGTGCGCGCTACGACGTCGGGCGCCAGGACACCGGGATCGACGAGCGGATGCAGGCGGTCACACTGATGTTCACGCTGCGCGGCGTCGACTGGCCGCAGGTCGTCGCCGGCTACGACGTCGCGCGCGACGGCACCGGCGGCGCGCTGGAACGCCGCGCCTGGGGTTACGCGACGCTGCTGGCCGGCTATGTTCCGCGGTCGCCCGAAGTCATCGTGCGCGACCTCAACTTGGGTCACGAGAGCGACGGCGAGGTGACGGTCAACGCGGTCGACGTGCTCGGCGTCGACGCGCTCTCGGACGCCGACCTCGCCCGCGCGCGGGCGCTGAGTGAAGCCGAGACGCCGCGGCTGATCGCCTGGCTGCGGCCACGCCTCCCGGGCTTCACCGACGCGACGCTGGGCCGCTACGCCGATGCCCTCTACGTGCGCGAGACGCGTCATTTCGCGGGCGTGGAGACGCTGACCGCCGACGACGTGTGGGACGGGACGATCCCCGCCGACACGATCGGCCTCTCGTCGTACCCGCTCGACCTGCACCCGGTCAGCGCGACCGATCGGCTCGCCTACGCGCCGACGCGGCACGTCTACGGGATCCCGTTCGGGACGCTCGTCCCGCGCGAGCTGGCCAACGTCATCCTCGCCTCACCGGCGATCAGCGCCACGCACATCGCCTCCGGCAGCGCGCGCGTCATCCCGACCACGATCGAGGAGGGCGAGGCCGCCGGCGTAGCCGCCGCGCTGGCCTGGCACGACCACCTCGCCTTTACGACGATGGCGCGCGACGCGACGGCGATCGATGTGCTGCGCGACGATCTGCGCCACGGCGGCACGATCCTGAGCTACGGTCCTGACGCCGCGCGCACTTCGTGGCCCGTCGGTAACAGCGGGGCGACGCGCGCGTAGGGTAGGTTGTAGTAGGTGACGCCGAAGCGGCCGGTGACGGTGTGGGCGCTGAAGAGCGCGTCGTCGACGGCGGCTTCGGTCGCGTCGGCGGTCGCTTCGAACAGGCCGTCGATCTGATCCTCGTCGCTCACCAGCGGCGGCCCGACGATCCCGCCCGCGCGCGGATAGCGGTGCGTCGTCGAGAAGGCGAGGAACAGATCGCCGCTGGAGACGTGCGAGGTCGCGCCGGTGCGCCCCAGTCCGAGCGCGACTCGCTTGGCCAGATCGATCAGTCGCAGATGGTCCAGCGGCGCATCGGTCGCGACGATCGCGATGATGCTGCCGTCGGCGGCGCGGCCGTGCGTCGGCGCGTACCCCATGCTGCGCGGGTAGACCGGCAGCAGGTCGTGCGCGAACGCGCGGCCGACCGGGACGCCGTCGATCTGCAACTCTTGGCGTGAGCCGGTGTTCGCGTTGACCAGCACCCCGACGGTGTAGCCGCCGAGCTGCGCCGGCAGCACGCGCGACGCCGAACCGATCCCGGCCGCGAAGCCGAAGGCACGCATCCCCGTCCCCGCGCCGACGTTGCCGCGCGCGAAATCGCCGGGCTGGGCACCCTCGAGCATCGCGACGACGTCCTCCGCCAGGACGTGCCGGCCGCCGATGTCGTTGACACCCTGGTCGTCGCACTCGGCGACGACCGGCAGCGGGACGTCGTCGCGGATGCCGATCTGCGGATGGTGCGCGATCAGCCACGAGACGACGCCGTCGTCGGCGCGGCCGACGTCGAGCGTATCGGTCAGCACGATCGGCACCTCGAGGAAGCCGGACTGGTTCACCCAGTGCGCACCGCTCATCTCGCCGTTCCCGTTGAGCGTCCACTGCGCCGCGGCGACGCGGTCGTTCCAGATGTCGGCGTCGGGGACGATCGCGGTCGCGCCGGTGCGCACGTCGGTTCCCTCGACCTTCGTCAGCTGGCCGACGCGCACGCCGGGGACATCGGTGATCCCGTCGACCGGCCCGGCCGGCAGCCGGCCGACGTGCACCGGGCTGCGCGCCTGCGCGACGGCGGCACCGGCGGCGACTAGGGCCAAAGCGATCAGCAGGCGCAGGCGGCGGTGCATCCCGCCACGTTGGATCAGGGCAGGATGCGAACCTGGTCGTTCTCGATCGCCGAGAGGACGCGGGTGCGGTGCTCACGCGCGAGCAGCGTCTCCGAGGTCGCGCTGCTCACGGTCAACAGATAGCAGCGTTCGCCGTCGCGGACCGCGCAGCTCTCGAAGACGTAGCGCAGCGCCGGCAGCTTCGCTCCGCGCCGGTACGTCACCCGACCGGCGATCGCGAGCTGTTCGACGATGCGTTGCTGCTTCTCGGCCGGGAGCAGTAGATCGCGCTGCTCGTCGGTCAGCGGCTTGCCCGGCAAGATGCCGGCCTCGTCGAGCGAGAGGCGCATCAAGAAGTCCCAGTCGGCGTCGGCGATCGCGGCCAGCCGCAGCCCGTGGCGGAACCGCGTCCCGGCCGCCGAGGTGACCGTGGCGCTCCAGCGCGGGCAGGCCTCGAGGTGGACCTCCCGCCCATCGAGGACGGCGATCAGCGAGACCCGGGTCTTGGAGTCGGTCGCCAGCGGCTCGCGGGTCAGCAGCCGGAGGCCGCCGCCGCTCAGGTCGAGCCCGTAGGCGGGGTGGGCGGTCTGGCCATCCTGGCTATAGGTTGCCGGAAACGTTCGTTGGCGGCGCATGTAGGTACGGCGATTAGGCGCCGTCTCTGACGCAGAGACGCGCGGCGGGGTCGAGCCCATGGCTGTTACCTTACGCGACCGGGGCCACGGTACCCGCCTCGGCCCGCAGGCGCTCGTAGGCGAGCTGCAAGGCAGCCAGGCGGGCCGGCTCGACCCGGCGCCCGGCGAACGGGCCTTCGGCGATCGGCTCCAGCAGCAGCCGCTCGGGGAGCCGGTCGTCGGCCGGGGTCCAGCCGAGCCGGGCGTTGATCGCGCGTTTGCGCTCCCAGGTCCGCTGCGCCGCCGCGCGCAGGCCGTCGCCGTCGAGGGGCAGCCCGGCGACCGCGCTCCAGAGCGCCGCCGCTTCGGTCTCGAAATCGACGAAGCAGTCGCGGACGAACTTGCAGAGCACCAGGCTGTCCCAGGCGACGGCGCGGTCCTCGGCGGCGATCGCCTCGGCGGCCCGGGTCGGCGGGTCGGGGTCGGCCGACGGATCGCGCAGGTCGCGGTCGTAGGTCGCGGCGCGGTTGTGACAGGCCCCGCGCGTGCAGGTCGCCAGACCGAGCGCGTACGTGGGCAGGGCGCGCGGCTCGTAGCCCGGGAGTTCGAGGCCCTTGGCGTGCATCGCGAAGCGCTCCGCGCCGCCGCCGAGGCGCGCGGCCGCGGCCCGCACGCCGAGCGCGAGCAGATCGCCCAGCCCCCGGCGCGTCGCGATCGCTTCGATCGCCGGCAGCAACACCGCCCCGTTGCCGAAGCCCAGCGCCGGCCCGAACGCGTCGCGCGGTACCAGGCCTTGCTCGGCGCACTCCATCGCGAAGGCGATCGCCGAGCCAGTCGAGATGGTGTCGAGGCCAAGCTCGTCGCAGCGTCCGATCGCATCGAGCACCGCGTCGAGATCGGCGACGCCGCAGTTCGGTCCGAACGCCCAGACCGACTCGTACTCGCTCGCCGCTGCCCGCCGCCGGTCGCGGTCACGCCGCACGTAGAGGTGCTCGCACTGGACCGGACAGCCCGCGCAACCGGCGCGCAGCTCGACGTAGGTTTCGCCCGACTCGCGGGCACGCTCCGGCGTGACGCGCTCGGCACCCTCGAACTGCGCGGCGGTGAAGTTGCGCGTCGGCAGTTGCCCCATCCGCTGCAAGACTCGCAGGTTCGCCCCAGTGCCCAGGACCCGGTACTTGGCGGTCTTCGGCCCGAGCGCGCGCTCGCGCAGCGTCGCCGAGAGCGCCGCCGTCGCGCCGGGATCGGCCAAGACGACCTCGCCGCGGCCGCGCAGCGCGAGCGCCTTGAGCCGCTTGGCACCGAAGACGGCGCCGGTCCCACCGCGCCCGGCCTGGCGGCCGTCGTTCTCGACGGTGGCGTAGCGGACGCCGCGTTCGCCGGCGACGCCGATCGCGCAGACGCGCAGCGAACGGTCACCATACTCATCGCGCAGCGCCTTGGTCGTCTCGCGCGCCGAGAGCCCGACCAGCGGCGTCGCGTCTTCGAAGCGCACCGCGTCGCCGTCGATCGCGACCGTGGTCCACCGCTCCGCGCTGCCGGTGATCACGATCGCCGCCAGCCCACAGCGCCGCACGACCGCCGAGAAGTGGCTCGACGAGAGTCCTTCGTTCAGCAAGCCCGTCAGCGGCGAGATCGCCGCCAGCGCGTGCTTGTTCGCCGCCGGCACCGGTGTCGAGGCGAACGGGCCGGCTGCCAGGACGATCGGGTTCTCCGGGCCGAGTGGATCGATCGGGCCGTGCACGCGCTGCTCGAGCAACAGGACGGCCAGGCCGACGCCGCCCAGCGCGTCGGCGAAGACCGCGTCGGGCAGCGGCGTACGCCGCGCGGTGCGCGCGGTGAGGTCGATCTCGAGCAGATCGCGCGGCCCGGCGTACGCCATCAGCCGCCGCTCGCCAAGAAGAGGACGCACGGCCGATCGCCTGCATCGAACGACTCGCCGGCCTGCGGTGCGCGCCGGCCGTCGAGCAGCAGCAGGTTCGGCTCGACCAGCGCGTCGCGCGCCGGCGCGATCACGTCGGGGACGAGCGCGGGGACGGCTTCGGCGAGCGCGCGCAGAAACTGCCCGAGGTCGACCGGACCCTCCAGCGCGAGCTCGACCTGCGGAACGCCGGCGACGGTGCGTGCCATTCCGAACAACTCGACCGTCACGGCGCGACCACCTCGGGGACGATCGTGCGCACCGTGCCGGCGTTGGTGCAGTCGTAGCCCCCCAACGCTTCGACCTCGGCGCGGAAGACCGGGTCGCGCAGGATGTCGAGCAGCGCGGCGATCCGCGGCTCGTCGAGCCGGGCGACCGGTAGCGCCAGCTCGTACGGCTCCCAGGCGATCGAGACGAAGTCCAGACCGAACGTGCGCGCCGCTGCGCGGATCGCCAGGGTCGCATCGACATTCCCGTTCGCGACCAGTTGCGCGACCGCCAAGTGCGAGAACTCGAGCCGCTCGTAGCCGTCGATCCGCTCCGACGCGATTCCCGCCTGCGCGAGCAGCGCGTCGAGCAGGATGCGCGTCCCGGCGTCGGGTTGGCGGTTGACGTAGCGCGCGCGGCGCGCGGCGACGTCGGCCAGCGTCGCGATCCCCAACGGGTTGCCGGAGGCGACGACCAAACCTTGTTCGCGCTCGGCGAGGCGAATCAGCGCGACGGGCTCGGCCGGGCCGTAGTGGCGTACGGCCGCGTCGTTGTAGATGCCGGTGGCGGGATCGAGGACGTGCGTGCCGGCCAGATGCGCGGCGCGCTCGCGCAGCGCCACCAAGCCGGCGATGCTGCCGACGTGCGCCGAGACCAGTTCGATCCGCTGCGCGGCGAGCCGGCCCGCGAGCAGATCCAGCGCGACGTCGTGACTACCGACGGCCAGCAGCGTGCGTTCGATCGCATCCAGCGAGCGCAGCGCGCGGGCGCGTAGGCGGGTCCCGGCGCGCGCGCCTTCGCTGAAGCGCGGGATCGTCAGCAGCACATTTGCCCGAGAGAGCGACGTGATGACGCCGGCGCCGCGGCGCAGCGGCGTCGCGACGAGCCGCCCGTCGACGCGCGCCGCGACGGCGCGCACGTACTCGTCCTCACCCAGCGGCGAGAACAGCTTGCGAGTCAGCTCGACCTCGACCTTGCGCGGCTCGGGCGCTTCGCGCCTGCCCAGCTCGTCGAGCAGGGGGCGCAGAAACAGGTCGGCGCAGATCGCGGCGCTGACCGGGTAGCCGGGGATCCCCAGCAGCGGGACGCGCTTCGCGCGCGCGACGGCCAGCACGAGCGGATGACCGGGCCGGATCGCGACGCCGTGGACGACGACCTCACCGAAGCGCGCGAAGACCCGTGCGGTGTGGTCGTCGCGGCCCGCCGACGAGCCGGCGTTGACGACGACGACGTCGGCCAGCGCGAGCGCGCGCTCAACCGCCGCTTCGAGCGCGGCCGCGTCGTCGCGAACGCGTTCGTGCAGCGTCACGACGCCGCCGTAGGCCCGCACCGAGGCGGCCAGCAGGACGGCGTTCGAGTCGAGGATGTCGCCCGGTTGCGGCGCGGCGGTTGTGACGTCGACCAGCTCGTCGCCGGTCGTGAGCAGCGCGACCCGCGGCCGGCGCACGACCTCCACCTGCGCGACGCCGGCCGCCGCGCAGCCGGCCAGATCGGCCGGGCCTAGCCGGCGGAACGCCGGCGTGACGACTTCGCTCGCGACGACGTCTTCGCCGATCGCACGTACGTGCTCGAACGGCGCGACTGCGGCCCGGATCGCAATCCGGGCGTCGCCGCGCGGCTCGATCAGCTCGACCGGAATCACCGCGTCGCAGCCCTCGGGCAGCGGGTCGCCGGTGTCGACCACGATCGCTTGGGTGCCCAGCGCCAGCTCGAGCGGCGCGGTCTCGCGCGCCGCCGCTGTCTGCGCGGCTACGACGGCGATCCCGTCCATCGCGCAGGCGTGGTAGTGCGGCGAGGAGAGACGCGCGACGACCGGCACTGCCGTGACGCGATCGAGTGCCTCCTCCAGCGGCAGCGTCTCGGTCGCGGCGTTGCGCACGCCGGCGGCGCGCAGCGCCTCCGCGAAACGCGCGCGCGCCGTCTCGAGCGGGACGTCGTGCAAGAAGATCGTGCGCTCGGCCATCAGGGAACGATCACCCGCACGCGCTCGCCGGCGCCCAAGCCGCTGCGGTCGAGCGGGACGACGATCAGCGCGTCGGCGCGGACGTGGGTGAAGATCAAGTTCGAGGCGCCGAAGACCGGTGTCGCGTGCAGCGCTCCGTCCTGGTCGCGCGCGAGCGTGCACGGGACGTAGTCCTCGCGTCCGGGGCGCGAGGGGACGGGGACGTCGAGTTGGGCGGCGCGCTCGCGCTCGTCGCCCAGGCCGTCGGGGTCGACCGCCTCGCCGCCCAACACGCGCACCAGCGGCCGCAGGATGCGCCAGGCGACGACCAGGGCGCTAGCCGGATTTCCCGGTAGGCCGATGACCGGCTTTCCGTCGCAGCGGGCCAGAACGGTCGGCTTGCCGGGTTTGATCGCGATCCCGTGCGCGATGACGCCCGGTGCACCGAGCCGCTCGACGACCTCGGCGGTCAGGTCGCGCGCGGAGACCGACGAGCCGGCCGAGAGAACCAAGGCGTCGGCCTGGGCCAGACCGGCGCGCGCCGCGCGCTCCAGGGCCAGCGCGTCGTCGGGGACGATCCCGATGGGGACCGGGAGGCCACCGGCGCGCAGCACCGTCGCGGCGATGGTCGAGGCGTTGACGTCGCGCACCTGGGCCGGCCCCGGCTGGGCGCCGACCGGGACGACCTCGTCGCCGGTCGAGAGGATGGCGATCCGCGGCCGCGCCCACACCGTGACCCGGGCGACCCCCAAGGCCGCCAGGCCACCGAGGTCGGCGGCCCGCAGGCGCCGGCCGGCGGGAATCGCGAGGTCGCCGGAGCGCACGTCCTCGCCGACCGCCAAGACGTTCTCGCCCGGCGCGGCGGCGGCCAGCAGTTCGACCTCGGCGCCGTGAAGGTTGGTGTCCTCGACCATGACGACGGCGTCCGCCCCCGGCGGCAGCATCGCGCCGGTATGGATCCGCACCGCCTCGCGCGCCCCGACGGCGACCGCCGGGACGACCCCGGTCGGGACCTCGCCGACGAGCTGCAGATAGGCGGGGGACTGCTCCGCTGCGCCGTGCGTGTCGCCGGCCCGGACCGCATAGCCGTCCATCGTCGAGCGCGGGAAGCTCGGCAGGGTCTCGCCGGCGCGCAGCTCCTCGGCCAGGACGCGACCCAGCGCCTCGTCGAGATCGACGATTTCGGTCCGCCCGTTCGGGGAACAACCGCGCGCAACCGCACTGAACGCCTCGCCGGGCGACATGACGGTGAAGAGTTCGTGCACCTGATTCGTTAGGAACCGTTTTCAGCGCCGAGGGTGTCGTTAGGCAACGAGGCGCCCTCTCTGGACCAGGCGAATCAATCGCTTTCCTTCCCCCGGCGCCCTTCCGAGGAGCAGACCCATTCTCACCCTACCGAACCCGTCGCAGACATTCGAGCACCATCTGGCCTCGCTGGGGCTGGGCGGCGTCGGGACGGTCTACCGCAACCTCGGCGTGGCGCCGCTCTACGAGCACGCGCTGCGCCGTGGCGAGGGACGGCTCGGGGCGGATGGTCAGTTCGTCGTCGAGACCGGGAAGTTCACCGGCCGCTCACCCAAGGACAAGTTCTTCGTCAAAGAGCCGGGCAGCGAGACCCACATCGATTGGGAGGCCAACCAGGCCATCGACCCGGCGACGTTCGACGCGCTGCTCGGCCGGGTCGGCGAGTACCTGCGGGGCAAGGACGTCTTCGCGCTCGACTGTTTCGTCGGCGCCGACCCGCGCTACCGGCTGCCCCTGCGCGTCATCACCGAGTATGCCTGGCAGAGCCTGTTCGCGCGCGACCTGTTCATCGACACGGCCGACGAGGACGAGGGCTTCGTCCCCGAGTTCACCGTCATTGACGCGGCGCTCTTCGAGGCCGATCCCAAGCGCGACCACACCCGCTCGGAGACCTTCGTGCTGGTCAACCTCGCCAAGCGCATCATCTTGATCGGTGGAACGCGCTACGCCGGTGAGATCAAGAAGTCGGTCTTCACCGTCATGAACTACCTGATGCCGCTGCGCAAGGTGCTCTCGATGCACTGCTCGGCGAACGTCGGGCAGGCCGGCGACTCGGCGATCTTCTTCGGCCTCTCGGGGACCGGCAAGACCACGCTCTCCTCCGATCCGCATCGCCCGCTGATCGGCGACGACGAGCACGGCTGGTCGGCCGACGGGATCTTCAACTTCGAGGGCGGTTGCTACGCGAAGATGATCCACCTCAGCGCGGAAGCGGAGCCGGAGATCTGGGCCGCCTCGCACCGCTTCGGGTGCGTGCTCGAAAACGTCCCGCTCGACCCGCAGACGCGCGCGCTCGACCTCGACTCGGATGCGCTCACCGAGAACACGCGCTCGGCGTACCCGGTCGCGTTCCTGCCGAACTTCGTCAAGAGCGGGATGGCCGGCCATCCGAAGACGATCGTCATGCTGACCGCCGACGCGTACGGCGTGCTGCCGCCGATTGCGAAGCTCTCGCCCGACCAGGCGATGTACCATTTCCTCTCCGGCTACACTGCGAAGGTCGCCGGGACCGAGAAGGGCGTCGAGGGCGTGCAGCCGACCTTCTCGACCTGCTTCGGCGCGCCGTTCATGGTCCACCGTCCGACCGTGTACGCCAACCTGCTCGGCGAACGGATCGCGCACCACGAGGCGACCTGCTGGCTGGTCAACACCGGTTGGACCGGCGGCCCGTACGGCGTCGGCAAACGGATGAAGATCGCCTACACGCGCGCGATGGTCAACGCCGCGATCGAGGGCCGCCTCAACGGCGTCGCCTACGAGCACGAGCCGTTCTTCGGCCTGGCGATCCCGACCAGCGTCCCCGACGTGCCGAGCGAGGTTCTCAACCCGCGCGCGGCCTGGGCCGACACCGCCGCCTACGATGCGCAGGCCAAAAAACTCGCCGGCCTGTTCGCCGACAACTTCAAGCGCTTCGCCGCCCACGCTGCCCCCGGTATCCTCGCGGTAGCGATCAAACCCTAATCGCGACAACGAGTGTCGCTGCAAACCGCCTGCTGGCTTTTTGCGTGCATCAGGCCGGATCGTCTTCCATGTATTTCACGATACTCTCGCGCCAGAGCCTGAGATACGATGCGTGTGCCGCTACTCGGCCCACGTCAGGAGTTCTCAGTGTGTCCGCGCGACAACCCGTCCCGCGTGGCTATCCATGGCGCCGCGCTGGAGGAGCCTCGGACTGCTCGCAGTGGGGATCCTTTGCAGCGGCCTTGCTTCGGCATGTGGAAGCAGCGGCGGCCAACGGTCGGTGATTCCCGCTAGTGAAGCACGGGTTCCGAGCGCGGATGTACGTCCTCCGAGCACAAATGCACATGCCCCGAGCGCCGATGCACGCGCGCCGGCCGCCGCTGTTTCTGCCAACGAGGTCGTGCAACAACTGCACCGTCTCGAACAGGTGCGCGCATCGGCAAGCGCGCGTGCCACTCCGATTCCCATGGTTTGTGAGCTGTTGTGTTTCGTGTACGCCGGTACAACGACAACGCTGCCAGCAAATCTCGCGCCGGCAAATCCTGGTGGATTACCGTGGGACTGTACGGACACCGCAGCATTCATAACCTACAATGAAGCGCCACCGCAAGACATTTCTGTCTCGTTGACGGGAGCCAGCACGCCAGCATGCCCGGAACCATAACGGGAACATTTAAGGTGTCTGTGTCACCGAAGTTCCCCGAGAGCGGCCAAGGACTGGGTGGGATCGACACCGATTTTTTGCTGGCGACGAACTACACCCTCTGCTTCGGAACAAACTGCGCATCGAATGTGGAGTTGGGTACGCGCTACGCCATTGTAGTTGTAGGCCCACCGTCTACGCAGGCCGCCATCGCAGCTCAGGCGATTGCATGGGAGGGACAATCCGACAAGCAGTTCATCCCACCAGGTTTCAACTGCCACGTAGGCTGCGTCTTTGCCGTAAACAATCTGGTTCACATGGCAACCGGAAACTGGCTAGGCGGGCCCGCCACAGACAATACGGATCAGGTGAAGGGGAGCGGCTCGGTTACGCCAATCGCCCAAGGCGATGCGATCCCCGGGGACTTGATTATTGTCGACTCAGTGATAAATCTGAAAGACTCGCATATAGGAATCTGCCTGAGCGACAAATGTAAGACCATGATCTCGAATGCATCTCACAACTGCACATTTACCTTTAAGAACCAATACTTCGACTATCCTGGGTCGCCATACGCAGGTGGGAAGCGGTCTTTCTGGAGGGTCAATCCGTGAGGTATCCTATGGATGTCAAAAAAGTGGCAATCGCCGGTCTGCTGATTGCCACGTTCGCACTGGTCGCACTTTCCCGCACACTGCCCCCCGCAACGGGCGCTCCGATGGCGATAGCCCAAGCCAGCACCGTGGCGACGTCAACGGCGCCGCCGCTATCGCTCGTAAAGAGCCTATGCGTGCCGCCTCACACCGACATGTCGCTCGACCAGTGGAATTACGCATCGGGGTATCTCTTGTGCATCAACTCGGACGAAAATACGGGCGGGACAGCTCTGTTCAAACGTCGTCCGAACGGGACTTTCAAGCTCATCGAGGCAGTCGGTGGCGCTCTGTCGCCGGCAGACCTCGTGTCGCTGGGGGTTCCCTCGCTGATCGCAACTCCGCTCTTTCAAGGCATGCACAAGTAATCGCTGTCGCGCCACCTTTTTGCTAAGCATGCTGGTGACACTTGATCGAACCTTTATCGTCGCGTGCCCATCCGTTCGCGCTGGCTCCCCACCTGGATCGCTACGCCGGTCTACGGCGGCTGCATCCATAGGCACTGTGGTACGGGAGCGTACGTGATGTCAGTCTGGTTTACCAAGAGGGCGCCAAGGAAACGAGCGCACGCAGCCGGTAGGAGCGGTTAAAGCTTTCTGCTCGGAGGTGTGGGCCATGGTGCGATTCCTTCTTCGGTGGGCCGCCGTTGCTACGGCGGCTTCGCTTGTTTCCGCGTGCAGCGGCGGGATGCCGCATACGTCGGCTCCGAGTGCGGGAAGCGGGACCGCGTCGGAGGCGATCGGCGTCGTTGCGCCGCAGGCGCTCGGTGCGCCCGTCGGGGTCCGTTCGGTCGTGCATCTGCCGTTGCGCAACGCGGCGGCGCTCGAGGCGCTGGTCGCGGCGCAGAGCACGCAGGGCTCGTCGCAGTACCATCACTTCATCACGCCGCTCCAGTTCGCGCAGCAGTACGCGCCGACGGCCGCAAATCTCAAAGCTGCCGCAGCGGCGCTGCAAGGGATGGGCTTTCAAACCCACCTGACCACGCAGTCGGTGATCGCCGACGCACCGCAGAGCACGGTCGAGCGAGCCTTCAACGTCAAGCTGCGCACGTCGATGGCCAATGGTCGCACCGTCCTGAGCGCCGACCGAGCGGCCACCCTCCCGCAGTCGCTGCGCGCGCTCAGCGCAAGCGTCGTCGTCTCGCCCAAGTTCGCCGCGCACAAGGAAAGCGCCCGGGAGAGCGGTTACGCGACGCTGCCGCCGCCCGACGACCGGTATGGCGGGTACAGTGAGTACTGGTTCACCGACCTCAAGGAAGCGTACAGCTATCCGTCGGTCCAGCACGCCGACGGTGCGGGCCGCACGATCGGGATCGTGATGTCCAACAGCCCGCTGCAGTCCGACGTCGACTTGTATTTCACGCACGAGCACTACACCGCCGTCTCCGGAAAACCGATCCCGCACTTCGTGCTCGATAACGTCGACGGCGGCGGGCCCTTCGATCCGAACCTTTCGGACGAAGTCGATCTCGACGTGCAGATGTCACTGGGCAGTGCACCGGGTGCAAACGAGATCGTCTACGACACGCCGGACACGAGCTTCGGCTCGATCTACGACGCCTACCAGCAGGCGATCACCGAGAACCGCGCCGACATCATCAGCGCGTCACTCGGGCTCGGCGAGCTCTTCTTCACCCCGCCGTATTGGGGCGACACCAGCGGCATCGCGCTCGTGCAGGCGTTCCACGACCTCTTCTTGCAGGGCAACGCGCAGGGTCAAACCTTCATCGCCGCCTCGGGCGACCTCGGCGCGAAGGGGTGCCCGAGCCTGTCGGCCGACGAGACGGAACTCATCTCGCCGATGCTCTACTGCTCCGAGTGGCCCTCCGATGACCCGGCGGTGACCGGCGTCGGCGGGACCAACCTCGACACGACGACCCTGCCGCCACCCCACACGCCGGGCTATCCCTACACCTACGCGCTGACCTCGAAGTACGTCGCGGAGAACGCGAACAACGACCCGCTCGCGATCGACATCTGGTTCACCGGCGGGCCCGCGTTCACCGGCGAGGTGTGGGGCTCGGGTGGTGGCGTCAGCATCTTCTTCCCCGAACCGCTCTACCAGCACCTCGTCCCGAACGTGATCGGCAGCGGGCGCAACTCACCCGACATCGCAATGCACATGGGGGGCTGCCCGGAGGGCGCGGTGACGCCCTGCAATCCAAACCGCTCGTTTGACGTGATCTACCTCGGCGGAACGTTGGTCGGGTTGATCGGCACGAGCGCCTCGGCGCCGGAGTTCGCCGGCCTGCTCGCGATCACCGAACAGAATATCGGCAGCCGTCTGGGGAACGTGAACTACTACCTCTACGCGCTCGACGCGCTCTCCGGTGACACGGCGTTCCACCACCGCGCGATCCCGGGTAACAGTGGCGGCTGGCCGACGGCCAACGGCTACGACCGCGTACTCGGGGTCGGGACACCGTACGGGAACCTGGTCAGCGCCGACCCGCTGGCCCCGCTCGCCGGCGATCCCTGGACGCCCTCAAACCCCTAACATCGCCAGCGAAGGTGAGCTAAGGGCCGCGAGCGATCGCGGCCCTTTTTCTCATCGCCCGAGCCCAAAGGCTTTGAGGACCACGCGCTTGGGTAATGCGCGCAGCCGAGCACAGCCGGCGCGAGCTTCGTACCGCGCCGATGTGTCGATCGTCAGGTGCTCGGTATGCGTGGTCGTCACCCCTCGTTCTCGGGAGCTGGGGCAAGTTTAAGAAACTTTAAAGCTGCACCCGAAATGTTGCCTTCTTTTTGCGCGGCTGTATCCGACACGTCTCCTAACGGGTGTGTTGAGCCGTCGAGCGCTGTGCTCGCGTCGGCTTCCAGCGTACCCGTTGCACGGGAGGTCGCTGCGGTCCGATGGCGCTCAACCGATCTCTGCCGGCGTTTCCGCCGACATTCGCACCTCATGCCGAAGCGCTCGCACGGGTCCCGCGCGCGCTCGCAGTACGCCACGACGCCCTGCCGCTGAGTCTCGCCGACGGCGTGCTCGCCGTCGGGCTCGCCGAACCAGGCGACGACGCCGTCCTCGACGCGCTGCGCGCCGCGACTCACCTCCCGATCCGCGCCGTGCAGATGCCGCGTGACACGATCCGCGAGCGGCTGCGCGCGGCCTACGGCTACGGGTCGGCCGAGTCGCGCGAGCGCGCCGGCGACGGACCCGCCGCGCGCGCCGTCGATCTCGTGTTTGCGCGCGCAATCGCCTCCCACGCCAGTGACATCCACGTCGAGCCGGCTGCCGCGGGCGGTCGGGTCCGCATCCGCGTCGACGGCATCCTGCGCGATCTCGAGACGATCGGCGCCGAGCTCTTCGCTGCCTTCGTCTCGCGCCTCAAAGTGTTGGCCGCCATGGACGTCGCCGACCGGCGGCAGCCGCAAGACGGGCGCTGCAGCATCCCCTACGAGCAGCGCGAGATCGACGCGCGTGTCTCCTCGGTTCCGACGATCGGTGGCGAGAAGCTCGTCGTGCGGCTGTTGGACCGCTACGCCGCAGCACCCGATCTCGACGCGCTGGGGATGCCGTCGCCACTGCTCGAGCGCTACCGCGCGGCGATCCGCGCTCCATGGGGCTTCGTCGTCCTCACCGGACCGACCGGGAGCGGAAAGACGACCACGCTGTACGCCTCGCTGGTACGCCTGGATGCGCGCACGCGCAGCATCTGCAGCGTCGAGGATCCGGTCGAGATGCGGCTCGACGACGTCGCGCAGGTTCAGGTCAACGTTCGCGCCGGGATCGGGTTCCCGACGGTCCTGCGCGCCTTCATGCGTCAGGACCCCAACGTCGTCGTCATCGGCGAAATGCGCGATGGCGAGACCGCCGCCGTCGCCGTCTCCGCCGCGCTCGCCGGACAGACCGTCTTCACGACCCTGCACGCCAACGACGCGCCGCGCACGATCGATCGGCTCATCGAGCTGGGCGTCAGCCGTCACTCGCTCGCCGCCGCCCTGACGGTCATCGTCGGCCAGCGACTCGTCCGGACCCTCTGCGAACGCTGCCGCATGCGAGTCGCCATTCCGGCGGCCGTGCGTGGGACGCTGGGCGACGGGCACGACCACTGGTACGTCGCCGGTGGCTGCCGCGGGTGCGAAGGCAGCGGGTACCAAGGCCGCACCGGCGTCTACGAGCTGCTCGCCGTCGACGATGCGTTGCGCGACGCGATCGCGACCGGCGCGTCGAGCGTCCACCTCGCGCAGCTGGCGGCACGCAACGGCTACCGCCCCCTGCGCGAGGATGCGCTGGCGAAGGTCATCGCCGGGATCACTTCTTTCGACGAGCTGACCCGCGTCGCCGGCTGGAGCGGTCCGTCGTGACCTTGGCCGCCGTGCGGATCCACGATCTCGTGCGCTTTGCGCGCGGGCGCGGCGCGAGCGATCTGCACCTCGGCACCGGCGAGCACCCGGCGCTCCGCGTCGATGGCCGACTTCTGCTCCTCGACGGGCCGACGATCGACCAAGACGGGATCGACGGCTTCCTCGGCGCCACGCTCGCGGCGCCGCAACTGGCTCGGCTCGAGGCACGCGGGAGCGCGGACGGTACGGCCGCGCCCGACACCGCCGGCGGTCCCTACCGTGTCCACGCCTTCCGTCACGCGGGCGGCTTGCGCGTCGCCGTCCGCCTGTTGGCGACGAGCGTGCCGAGCCTCGAGCAGCTCTGCCTGCCACCCGTCGTCGCGACGCTGGCGCACCACCATGCCGGACTCATCGTCTTCAGCGGGCCGACGGGCAGCGGGAAGACGACCGCCCTGGCGGCGCTGGTCGATCGGATCAACCGCACCAGCGAGCGCAACGTCGTCACGATCGAGGACCCGGTCGAGTACGTGCACCGCCCGATCCGCTCGCTGCTCACGCACTGCGAGATCGGCCGGGACGCGAGCGACTATGCGGAGGCGCTGCGGGCGGTGCTGCGCGCCGATCCCGACGTCATCTTGGTCGGCGAGCTGCGCGAGTCTGCGACGATGGAGGCAGCGTTGGCGGCCGCGGAGACGGGACACCTGGTCCTCACCACGTTGCATACCGCCGACGCGGCACAGAGCATCGAGCGGGTCGCCGACGCGTTTCCAGCCAGCGCACACGCGCACGTCCGAACGCAGCTTGCCTCCGTGCTGGTCGCCGTCGTCGCGCTGCGCCTGATCGTCCGCCGCGGCGGTGGGCGGCGCGCGGCGGCTGAGGTCCTCATCGGCACCGACGCCGTGCGCACCTTGATTCGCGACGGCAAGACGCACCAACTGCGCAACGCGATCGTGACCGGTCGCGCGGCCGGGATGCAGACGCTCGAGACACACCTCACCGAGCTCGTCGTGCACGGTGAGGTCGAACTCGCTGACGCCCAGGCCGCGGCGCTGCGACCAGCCGAAGTGCGTGGCGCCGAGCGGGCCGCCTCGTGAACGCGCAGCGCTACCGCTACGTCGCGCGGACGGCGCGCGGGGAGCCGGTGCGCGGTGCGATGGAGGCGCCGACGCGCGAGGTCGTCCTGCTGAGCTTGCGGACGCGCGCGCTGTTCGTGACCGCGATCGAGCGCGAGGGCGCCCTGCGGCGCACGGTCGGCGGCTGGCTGGGCGGAGGCGTCCCCGCGCGGCGCGCCCGCTTGGCCTTCTTTCGCTCGTTCTCGACGTTGGTTCGCGCCGGCGTTCCGCTGCGGCGCTCCCTCGAGGTGGCGATCGAACGCACGACCGATCGTGCGCTGCGCGAAGCGCTCCGCTCCGTCCTGGCCGAGATCGAGCACGGTGCGGCGCTCAGCGCGGCGATGCGCCGGCAATCGGCGGCATTTCCCCAGCTCGCCTGCGCGATGATCGCAGCGGGCGAGGCCGGCGGCATCCTCGACGACGTGCTCGAGCGGTTGGCATCGTTCCTGGAACGCGACGCTGACCTGCGCAAGAAGCTCCGCGCGGCGCTCGCCTACCCGGCCGTCGTCCTCCTCACCGCGCTCACGCTGGTCGTCTTCCTGCTGGCGCGGGTCGTACCGATGTTCGCCGAGATGTTCGGCGCGTTCCACGTCGAGCTGCCCGTGACGACCCGGGCGCTGCTGATGCTAGGCGCGACACTCCAGCGCCCGCCGACCTGGCTGGCCGCCGCCGGCCTCGCGATCGCCCTCGCCGTGGCCGTGCTCGCCGCGCGACGGACGCGCTCCGGCGCGCTCGCCCTCGACCACCTCCGCCTGCGCTTGCCGCTCGTCGGATCGCTGGTACGCGAAGCGATCACCGCGCGGCTCGCGCGCACGCTGGGGACGCTGCTGCGCGCCGGGATCGAGCTGCTGGCCGCGATCGAGGTCGTGCGTCCGCTCGCCGGGAGCCCGCTCTATGCCGCCGCCCTCGGGCGGCTCGACGTCGCCTTGCGCGCGGGTGAGCCGCTAACCGCGTCGCTGGCGGCTTCGCGTCTGTTCGATCCTCTGGCCGTCGCGCTGGTGCGCGTCGGCGAGGAGACCGGTCAGGTCGACGACATGCTGCTCACGATCGCCGGCTACTTCGAGGCCGACGTCGACGCGGCGATCGCCACCTTGGGAGCGGTCATCGAACCGGCGCTGATCGTTACCCTCGGCATCGTGGTGGGTTTCATCGTCTTCTCCGTGTTCTTGCCACTCTATTCGTTGATCGGGAGCGTATCGAGATGATGCAGCGGGATGTGGTCCTCGCTCGCTACTGCGCGCAGAGGACGGTCGAACGGCGGAACGCCGTCGTCGACGCCTACCGACACCTATGCCTGCGCGGCGCGCGCAAGTTCAAACGCGCCATCAACGATCGCGCGGATCTCGAGCAGGTCGCGGCGATCGGGCTCATCAAGGCGGTCGACTCCTTCCGCGCCGAGGCGCAGACGCCGTTTGAGGCGTACGCCTGGATCATGGTGGTCGGCGAGTTGATGCACTATGTGCGTGACCACGAACGCATCGTGCGGATCCCGCGCCCGGTCCGATCGCTCGAGCGCCGCTATGTCGTGGCCTGGGAGGAATTCGTCTCCAGGCACCATCGTGAGCCCTCGTCTTCCGACCTCGCCGCGCTCCTCGGTGTCCCGCTCGCGGCCGTCCTCGAAGTGCGCGCCGCCCGCGGGGTCGATCACGTCTCGCTGCCCGACCCCGCGCTGAGCGACGAACCCGAGCGGGTCGATCTGCTGGCCGACGCGTCCGATCCGGTCGGGCTCGAAGAGCGCGTCGCATTGACGCTCGCGCTGGGCGAACTCGGCGAGCGCGAGCGAGCGATCGTGCTCGGGACCTATGGCGCCGGTCTGACGCAGACGGAGATCGGCCGCCGCCTCGGCCTCTCGCAGAGCCACGTCTCCAAACTGCTGGCGCGCGCGCTGGGACAGCTCGGCGTGCTCGTCGCCTGAGAGGGTGCTGCCGCCATCAAACGCAGGTGTAGGTGAACTTTTGCGATGCCTGCTGTCCGGCCGCATCGGAGAGCGTGATGTACAGCGTGTAGCTGGAACCCGGGTGACAACCGCCAACCGCGATGAAGAGTTGCCCGGCGGACATTCCGCTCGTGCCGGGATTCCAACTGATCGGCGAGCCCCACTGATAGCCGGTCCACGGGCGCACCTGGACCTGATTGACGCTCGCCCGAGGATCGACGAAGGCGACGCCGATCTGATTGTTGACCGGATAGGTGACGCTGATGATTTGGAGCGTGCTCGGCGGCGTGGTTCCGAAGGTCACCACGCCCGCATCGGCGTCCGTGCACGTCGGCGTGCAGATTCCCACCCCGCCGACGACGATCGACGGGTTCCAATTCTCGGCGCTCAGGAGATAGCGTCCTGGCGGGATGAGCGCGCTCGCGGTACTGGCCACCGGCACCGTCATCGCCTTCGGCCCGGTGAACGGGCAGGCCGTACCGCTCAGCGCTCCGCACAGCGTGCGCAGTCCGACGCCGAAGCCGACGCCGGCGACCGGCTCGACAACGAGCACGGTGGCCGGGTCGAACGAGTATCCCGAGGCGGGATTGACGGTGAGGGTGAGCATCGTTCCGTAGACGATCGGATTCTCGTTGAGCGTGATGACTTGCCCGAAGCACAAGAACTGGAAGCCGTTGCGCAGCGTGCATGCGATCGGCTTGGGCGCCGTGAGCGGCGCCGGCGGGCCGCCCGGCTTCGCGATCGGCGCAACGGCGCCGGCGCTGGTCGCGGTCCCCGAGACGATGGCGAAGCCTTTGTGCTGCGAGCCGGCATTCTGCGACCACGTCGACGGACGCGTGTCGACGACCGTGTACGCCCCCGCAGCCAACGTGCGGTTGACCGAGACCGTCCAGTTGGCCAGGACGTTCTTGGTGGCCGGACTTCCCGTGGCGACCGCTGCCGCGACGGCCGTCGCTCCGCTCAACCCGATGCTCACGCGGCCCGCGACCTCACCCTGACCGCCGTTCCAGTGGTAGGTGACGATTTGGCCGACGAACGTCGGCGCGGTCAGATGAAAGACGGGACCGCACGCGACGCCGGCCGTGCAATTCGTAACGGCCGCGGTGTTCGCGTTGTTGAAGACGACCGCGGCTTGCGCCGAGCGCGGTACCGCGACGGCAACTATACACGTGAGCGCGGCAAGAGCCGCTGGCGCGAAACCGCGATGGCGCATCGTCGAACCCCGTCTCGAAAAGCGGTCCCGTTCAGTCTGCGCGCTCAGCTCGCGTCCTACAATAGACGAGCAAGCGCTCGCTTAGGCTGGGCGCAACTGGTGGACCGGCGCTACGGTCATCGAGAAGGATGGCGACCGTGGCCCACTTCTCCAAAGACCAGACCGTCGAGCAGGCGTTCAAGACGCATGCCGGCGCACGCCGCGTCTTCGCGCGCTTCCACCTGGGCGGATGCTCGCACTGCTCGATCTCCGAGACCGAGACGATCGAGCAGGTCAGCGAGGGCTACGGGATCCCGCTCGCGCTGCTGATGGGCGACCTCGAGAAGCTCTTCGACCAGCCGGCGCTCGACGTCGGCGACACCGTCAAGCTGCCCGACGAGATTCGCACCAAGATCCCGCAGCTCGCCAACGTCCCCGAGCTGGGCCGGGTGACCGACTTCGCCGCCGGGGCCTACACCGTCGAGTTCGGTGAGGTGCGCCTCCAGGGGCTGGCCGAGGACTTCATCAAGGTCGACCCGGCCGCGGTCACCGCATAGACTCCAGCCCTCACAGGGGTTTGCGGTCGGCGAAGCTCTCGTCGGTCCCGTGCCAGTGGGTCAGTTCGTGCTCGCCCGCTTTCCAGCACAGGTAGACCGGCCGACCCTCGCGCATCGACGGGAAGTCGAGCAGCCCGAGGTCAAGGTCCTTCACCACGCAGCCGTGCGCCTCGATCCGGTTGATCAGCCGGACGATCTCGGCTTTCAGCTCGGCGAACGCGCGCGACCGGCGACGGTCGCGGGTCGCATCGCTGCGGCCGGCGCGCAGCTCGGGGTCGGTCTCCAGCAACCGGATCGCCAGGTCACGACGCCGCGTCCACAGCTCTTCGAGCAGCGGCTCCAGGACCGGGATGAGGGCATTGGCCTTCTCGGCCGAAAAGAGCTTCATCGATGCGTCGTCTCGTCATCGTAACGGGGCTCTCGGGTGCGGGCAAGAGCCAGGCGATGAAATCGTTCGAGGATTTCGGTTTCGCGTGCCTCGACAACGCGCCGCCGGTGCTCGCCGTTCCGTTCGTCAACCTAGCGTTGGAGGCCGGCCAGCGTGACGGCGCCCTCGCGCTCGACGTCCGGACCGGCGGTCCGTTCGGCGATCCCGCCGCCACGATCGACGCGCTGCACGCGGCCGGGCAGCGCCCCGAGGTGCTCTTCCTCGACGCCGACGACGCGACGCTGATCCGGCGCTACAGCGAGACCCGCCGTCGTCACCCCTTCCACGAAGACGGCGCCGGACTCGGCGAGGCGATCGCTGCGGAGCGCGCGGCGCTGGCGCCGTTGCGCGATCGCGCCGACGTCGTCTGGGATACCAGCCGCATGACGCTCGGCGAGCTCAAGGAGCGCATCGGGACGACCTTCGTCGGCAGCGAGGCCCGCCGGCTGCGCGTCGCGATCGTCGCGTTCGGCTTCAAGTACGGCGTCCCGCTGGACGCCGATCTGGTCTTCGACGTGCGCTTCCTGCCGAATCCGAACTACGTCGAGGCGCTGCGCGAGCTGACCGGCTACGACGGCCCGGTCGCCGCCTACCTCGAGGCGATCCCCGATACCCACATGTTCCTCGACCAGGTCTTGCCGCTGCTCGATTTCCTGGTCCCGCGCTACGCGCTCGAAGGGAAGTCGCAGGTGCGGATCGCGGTCGGTTGCACCGGCGGGCGCCACCGCAGCGTCTACCTCGGCCGCCGCATGCAGCTCCACCTGAGCGAGACGACCAGCGCGATCGCGACCTTCGACGCCCGGGATCTGGACCGATGAGCGATCGTCTGCGGCGCTCGCTAGGCCTCGCCCGTTGGCTGCAGCCGGGCTTGGGCGTCAAGCGTTGGCTGTTGCTCGCCGTGATCGGTACGGCATTGTTCGTCAACGGCGTCTCGCGCTACCTGACCGACGAAGGGACGACGCTGCGCATCAACGAGCTCGTCGACTCGGTCGTCGCCGAGTTCTTCGCGCCGGCCTACCTCTCGTACATCTTCATGGGGGTCGGCGCGCTGCTGGCCGCCTTCGGGATCTGGCGCTGGCTGACGGCGATCGTCAGCGCGGTGACGCCGCAAGGCTCGAACCGCATGCTCGACGCGGTCATCGAGCGGCGCTTGCAGCAGGGCTACCGCATCGTCGTCGTCGGCGGCGGTACCGGCCTGTCGACGATGCTGCGCGGCCTCAAAAAGCTCACCACCAACCTGACCGCGGTCGTCACCGTCACCGACGACGGCGGCTCGTCGGGCCGGTTGCAAAAAGAGCTCGGCGTCCTCCCACCCGGCGACATCCGCAACTGCCTGGTGGCGCTGGCCGACGACGAGGCGCTCGTCACCGAGCTGTTCCGCTATCGGTTCGTCGAAGGCGAGGGTCTCAGCGGCCACTCGTTCGGCAATCTGTTCCTGGCCGCGATGACCGGGATCACCGGCAACTTCGACCAGGCGGTCAAGGTCTCGAGCCGGGTGCTCAACATCAAGGGCCGCGTGCTGCCCTCGACGCTCGCAACCGCGCGGTTGTGCGCCGAGATGAGCGACGGCACGATCGTCGAGGGCGAGTCGCGTATCTCTGCCGCCGGCGGGTCGATCGCACGCGTCTTCCTCGACCCACCCTTCGCGGCACCGCTCGAGGACGTCGTCACGGCGATCCGCGAGGCCGACGCGATCGTGCTCGGCCCCGGCTCGCTCTACACCTCGATCATGCCGAACCTGCTGGTCGACCGGGTCGGTCGCGAGATCGAGGCTTCGAGCGCGGTGAAGATCTACGTCTGCAACGTGATGACCCAGCCCGGCGAGACCGACGGCTATACGGCAAGCGCCCACGTGCGTGCGCTCACCGCCGGCGCCGGCGCCCAACTCTGCGACGTCGTCGTGGTCAACGATCAGCTCCCGCGCAAGCTGCGCGAGGTCTACGCCGAGGAAGGCCAGTCGCCGGTCGTCCTCGACGACCCCGAGCTGCGCAGCCTCGGCGTGAAGGTCGTGCGCGCCGCCGTCATCTCCGAGACGCAGACCGTCCGCCACGACCCCGACCGCCTCGCTGCCGTCGTCGTCACCATCATCGACGAGATGATCGCCGAGCGCGCCTCCTACGTGAAGTTCCGCCCCGCCGCCACCAACCCGCGCGAACAGCCATCCTGAAGACAGTCGGCTAACGGATCTCCAACGTCAGGCTGTAGGGCTGGTCCTTGTCCGCCGCGATCTCGATCTGCACGCGATACGAACCCGTCTTCGGCAGGGTGTAGGGCTTGCCGGGGACGACCTCGGCGTTCGTCGAGCCGTCGGCGAGGAAGACCAGGATGCTCACCGGTGCGCGTGCGCGCACGGCGGAGATCGTCAGCTCCTGGCCGCGCGTTGCGGCGAACGCATACGAGTCGTACCAACCGATCGACGCCGTCCCGTGCAGCACGACCGACGAGCCGCCCGGCGCAAAGCGCACCGGGATCGCGTTGGGCTTACGCGCACCGGTGTCGCCGCGGATCCGGGCCGAGCTTGCCTCAACGTACCTACCGTTCCGCCAGGCGACCGTCGTCTCGTCGGTGACCAGCGCGCTGTCGTGCGCGGCGACGATCAATGTCGGCAGCGGCACGGCGAGTACGGTCGAGAGGGATATCCCGAAGGTCGCGTAGAGCAGCTTCGGCGCACCGCGGTCGAGCCGTAGCACGTAGTACGGGCAGTTCTGCGCGCCGCAGATGCATGGGCTTTCGACCTCGGCGAGAACGACCTCGCCGCCGGCGAGACTGCCGAGCCGGCGGAACGTCGCTGAGAGCGCTGCCGCGCGGGTCTGCGCGGGCTGGCACCCGGCGCTATCACCGCCGTGCTGCAAGACCTCGAGCAGCGCGGCGCGTTGCGGGTCGAGCGGCGCGGTCGCCAGCACCGTGGCTAGCAGCAACGATACCATCGCCATCAACCTCCGAACGTGAGTGCCGCGACGCGGGCGGCGGCGGCGCGCAGGTTCGCCGCCGTCTCGCGCATCGCGGTTCGCAGCGGCAGCGGGCCCGGGACGATCGGGACGCAGCGCACGCCGCGCTCGCGCAGCGCCGGCTCGACCGCCGGGTCGACGCTGCCGCCGAACGCGACCACCGGCACCCCGGCCTGACGCGCCAGCGCGGCGACGCCGGCGACGACCTTGCCGCGCAGCGTCTGCGCGTCGATCCGCCCCTCGCCCGTCCAGCACGCGTCGGCGCCGACCAGTCGCGCCGCTAGGCCGCGTACCTGCGCGACGAGCGCGACGCCCGACTCCAGCCGCGCCCCGCAGACACTTGCCAGCGCCCAGCCCAGGCCCCCGGCGGCGCCCGCCCCGGGGAGCGCGCGCAGGTCGTGGCCGCTCGCCGCCGCCAGCGCGTCGGCCAGCCGCGCCAGCACGCCATCGAGAAAGGCGACGTCGGCTCGCGAGGCTCCCTTCTGCGGACCGTAGACCGCCGCCGCGCCGTTGGGACCCAGCAGCGGGCTATCGACGTCGCAGGCGATGGCGAGGTCGACGCCGGCCAGCCGCGGATCGAGGTCGCTCAGATCGACCCGCTCGAGCGCCACCAGCGCCGCCGGGACGGGGACCAGCACGGCGCCCTGCGCGTCGAGGAAGCGCGCGCCGAGCGCCGCCAACGCGCCGGCGCCGCCGTCGACGGTTGCGCTCCCGCCGATCCCCAGCACGATCGTGCTCGCGCGGCCGTCGAGCGCGTCGCGCAGCAGCTCGCCGGTCCCGTAGGTCGTCGCGAGGCGCGGGTCGCGCCGGCGCCGCCGCAGCAGCCCCAACCCCGAGGCCGTCGCCATCTCGACGACGGCCGTCGTCCCTTCGCGCGCGTAGGTCGCCTCGACCGGATCGCCGAGCGGCCCGGCGACCCGAACCCGGCGTACCACCGCGCCGCTGGCCAGGAAGGCGGCGACCGTCCCATCGCCGCCGTCGGCCATCGGGACCGGGTCGCAGATCGCGTCGGGCACGACGTCGCGCAGCCCAGCTGCGAGCGCGGCGGCGACGGCGGCGGCATCGAGGCTCCCCTTGAATTTGTCGGGGGCGACGACGACCCGCACTACTGCTTGGTGAGCGGGACGTCGACGGAGATCGACTGGCCGGCGACGAGGCTGCCGCTGGCATCGGGGATCGCCCCGACGGTGTAACCCGACGGGGCGGCGACGGTGATGTCGTACTCGCCGATCGGGATGTTCGGGATCCGGTAGGTCCCGTCGGCCGCGGTCGTCGCGCTGTCGATCGCGTCGACCGTCACGGTCACGCCGGCGACGCCCTGGTTGGTCGCGGTGTCGTACGCGCGGCCCTGGACGGTACCGTAGTTCTGGGCCGACGGGACCTGCTCGCTATTGCAGGCGGTCAAGAGTCCGAGCGACAGGGCAAGGAAGAGGACGCGCGGTTGGGTCACGCGCCCGCCGTTCGCGCTAGGCGACGACGACGCCCTCTTCCGCATCCTGCTTGTCCAGGCTCGCGCGCTTCTCGTCGAGCAGCCAGCGGTTCGCCTCCTGCCGGCGTGTATCAGGGACGCGAGCTTTCAACCAGGCCAAGATCTCATCGTCGGTTTGACACGTCTCCAGGGCAGCGTCGAACATCCGCGCCGTGATCCCCCAGCGGTCGAAGACCCCACGGTCCATCGGACACGGATAGATGTAATCGTGGATGGTCCCGCGCAAGGCGGCGCGTGCTTTGTCGAAGACCCGTGCCAACCACAGGTAGCCGTCGATCGCTTCGCGGCCGCGACGCGGAAACTCACCACGGTGGAAATCGGTGGCCATCTCTCCCCCTCCCGAACACGACCCGGACGTACCTAGTGACGCAGGCAGCCTCCGCGAAGTTGCGGAACGCCGTTTGACGAATGGCCATGACCGAACCCCGCCCGGCGGCCGGAATGACGTACTACGAAAACGCACTCGACGCTGTTGGTCGTACCCCGTTAATCCGGCTCAATCGCGTCATCGAGGGCTCGCCGTGTCTGGTGCTGGCAAAGGTCGAGTACGTCAACCCGGGCGGGTCGGTCAAGGACCGGCCGGCCGTCGCCATGATCGAGGACGCCGAGCGGCGCGGGATCCTCAAGCCCGGCGCGACGATCATCGAGGCGACCTCCGGGAACACCGGGACGGGCCTAGCGATGGCGGCGGCGATCCGCGGCTACCGCTGCATCCTGGTCATGCCCGACAAGATGTCGGCCGAGAAGATCGACCTCCTCAAAGCCTACGGCGCCGAGGTCGTGATCACGCCGACCAACGTCCCCAACGACTCGCCCGAGTCATACTACGGTGTGGCAAACCGGCTGACCGCCGAGATCCCCGGCGCGATCCAACCCGACCAGTGGCACAACGCGATGAACCCCGGCGCGCACTACGTGACGACGGGTCCCGAGATCTGGGAGCAAACCGGCGGCAAGATCACCCACTTCGTCAGCGGGATGGGGACGGGCGGGACGATCTCGGGGACGGCGCGCTTCCTCAAGGAGAAGAGTCCGGCCATCGTCGTCGTCGGCGCCGATCCGGAGGGCTCGATCTACAGCGGCGATACGCCCAAGTCGTACAAGGTCGAGGGGATCGGGATGAGCTACCTCCCGCAGACCGTCGACATGCGCGTGATCGACACGATCCTGCGCATCACCGACAAGGAGAGCTTCCTCATGGCGCGCCGCATCGCGCGCGAGGAAGGGCTGCTGGTCGGCGGCTCGTCCGGTACGGCCGTCGCCGCCGCAGCGCGCGTCGCCAAGGATCTGCCGCGCGAGGCGGTCATGGTCGTGATGATGCCCGACTCCGGACGCGGCTACATGTCGAAGATCTTCAACGACGAGTGGATGCGCACCAACGGCTTCCTCGAGGACGAGCGCCGCAAGGACACCGTCGGTGACGTCCTCCGCACGAAGCAGCCGCTCCCGCCGCTGATCACCGTCACGGAACAGACGGCCGTCAAGGAGGCGCTCGACCTGCTGCGGCGCTACCAGATCTCGCAGCTCCCGGTCGTGCGCGGCAACGAGGTCGTCGGCTCGATCAACGACGTCGCGGTGATGCAGGCCGTCTTCGACCACGCCGACATCGTCCACAAACCGGTCGGCGACGTCATGGGCCGCGCTTTCCCGATGCTCGAGCACGACATCGAGGTCGGCCGCGCCTACAAGCTGCTCACGATGGCGAACTCGGCGATCGTCGTGACCGACGGAAGCCGCCCGGTCGGCGTCGTCACGCGCCAGGACATCATCTCCTTCCTCTCCGCCCAGACGGTGTAGCGCGGACTTGGACTTCGCCACCCGCGCGATCCACGTCGGACAGGACGCCGACCCGGCGACCGGCGCGACGATCGTCCCGATCTACGCGACCTCGACCTACACGCTCGAAGAGGTCGGCGTCACCAAGGGCTTCGACTACTCGCGCACCATCAACCCGACCCGCCTCGCGCTCGAGCGCCAGCTCGCCGCGCTCGAGGAGGCTCGCCACGGCTTCGCCTTCGCCTCGGGGATGGCGGCGACGTCGGCCACGATGAACTTGCTTTCGGCCGGCGACCACGTCGTCGTCGGCGACGATCTCTACGGCGGCACGTACCGGCTCTTCTCGAAGGTCCTCGTTCGCTACGGGCTGACCTTCAGTTACGTCGACATGCGCGACCTCGACGCCGTCCGCGCGGCGCTGCGGCCGAATACGAAGCTGCTCTGGCTCGAGACGCCGACGAACCCGCTGCTCTCGCTGGCAGACATCGCCGCCGTCGCCGCGTTGCGCGCGCCCGGGCAGATCCTAGCCGTCGACAACACCTTCGCCTCGCCGTATTTCCAATCGCCGCTGGCGCTCGGCGCCGACGTCGTCGTCCACTCGACGACCAAGTACATCGGCGGACACAGCGACGCCGTCGGCGGCGTGGTCGTCACCAACGACGACGCGCTCGCCGAACAGGTGAAGTTCCATCAAAACGCGGTCGGCGGCGTGCCGAGCCCGTTCGACGCGTTCCTGACGCTGCGTGGGGCGAAAACGCTCGCGCTGCGGATGCAGCAGCACGAGCGCAACGCACAGGCGGTAGCGGCGTTCCTGAGCGAGCGCGACGACGTCGCACAGGTCTACTATCCCGGCCTGCCGTCGCACCCGCAGTACGAGCTGGCCCGGCGGCAGATGCGCGGTTTCGGGGGAATGGTGTCGTTCGTGCCGCGCGGCCCAGTGGAGCGCGCGCTCGCGTTCGCCCGCCAAGTGCGGCTGTTCTCGCTCGCCGAGTCGCTGGGCGGCGTCGAATCGCTGCTCTGCCTCCCGGCTCGCATGACGCACGGCTCGATTCCGCGCGCCGAGCGCGAGCGGCGCGGCGTCACGGACAGCCTGCTGCGGCTCTCGGTCGGCATCGAGGGTGTCGACGACCTGATCGCCGACCTGTGCGCCGCGCTCGACGCGACCCGCGCCTTGGCGGAGGCCCCGACCCGCTGAGCGCACGCTTGGCCCTCCAACGCGCCCTCCCCAGAGTCTCATCGCGCTCCTAGGAAACCCTCGGGAACGCACGCTATCCTCGTCTGCATGAGACAGTTCTTATCCGCGCTCGCCGTCGCCCTCGTGGCGGGCACCGTGACGCTGGCCGGTTGCAGCTCGAACGCGCAGGCGCAAGCCGGTGGGGGCGGCGATGCCGCGAGCACCCCGAGTCCCGCCCGTGCGGCGATGGAGAAGCTCCGCGACGACACCAAAGCCGCGGTGATGGGCGATCTCTCGGCCGACCATCGCGCGCAGGTCCAGAAGATCGCCGACGGCGTCAACGCTGGTACCGACACCGACCTGGCCGGCGCCATGAAGCAGGTCGACGCGATCCTGAGCCCCGACGAAGTCAAGGCGGTGCAAGGCGAGCGCGACAAGATGACCGCGGCGATGGCGGCCCTGCGCGCGCAGTACGCCACCAACGGTGCCGGCGGCCAAGGCGGCGCGCGTCGCCCGGGCGGCGCGATGATGCGCTCGAAGGACCCCGGCCGCTTCGTGCTGATGGTCAACCTCAGCTCGGAGCGGATGCGGGCCCTGCGCGCGGCACAGCAAGGTCACCCCTCCGGCAATTGATGCGCGACCCCGCGCTCGCCGCTTAGTCCTGGTCGAGGACCTCCGCGAGCGCGGGGAGCGAGATCTCGTGACGGTAGCCGACGTTGCGGTGATCGTCGTCGAACTCTTCGTACCGCACATCGAGGCCCAGCTCGCGCGTGCGCTCGGCAAACAGGCGCGCGCCGGCGTACAGACCGTATTCGTCGCGCGTTCCGCAATCGAGGTAGCGCAAGCGTAGCCGCGCCAGCGCGGCACGGCCGGTGGCGACGCGCTCGACCGGATCGAATGCCAACCAGCGCGTGAAGACCTCCTCGCGTATCGCCCCGGTTCGCGCGTCCCAGGGAAGGTCGAGCGCCCAGCGTTCGGCCGCACGCGGCGAGTACGCGGCCGCCATCCCGAGTTGGTTGATCGTCGCGAGGAAGGCCGGCGGGCGCTTGGGCCGCGCGACGAACGCCTCGACGAACGCGGCGATCGAGCCGTGCTGCTCGAGCGTGATCATCGCCACCGGCCACTCGATCGGATAGCAGTACGGAAAGTACGCGTCGCCGCTGTGCGAGGCGAAGGCCGCGAACGTGCCGGGATGCGCCAGCGCGAGGTGCAGCGAGCCGAAGCCGCCGGATGACTTGCCGAAGACGGCGCGCCCACCCTCGCGCGCGAGCGTGCGGTAGTGCGCGTCGACGTGATCGATGACGTCCCGCACGACGTAGGTCGCGTAATCGCCGTTGTGGACCGAGTCGACGTACTGCGAGCCGCCCAGGCGGGTCAGGCCGTCGACGATGGCGACGATCGCCGGCGGCATTCGGCCCGCGACGATCAGCCGGTCGGCCCACTGCACGACGTTGGTCTCCCACGGCCGCGTCGAGACGAGCGCGGCGACGTCGCCGCCGTAGCCGTGCAGACAGTACAGCACGGGATACGCGCGCGAGCCCTGCGGGTCGTAGCCGGGCGGCGTGTAGACCCCCAGCGGTCGCAGCGCCGGATCGCCGAGCGGGTTGTCGCGCAGCGCGGGACTGTCGACCTGGTCGATACGCACCTGCCCGCGCAGGCCCAGGAGCAGCGAGAGATCGTTCACGAGACGGCGAAGGCCCTTCGTATGACCGGATGGACGGGCCTGCGCCGTGCCGTCGCGCTCGGGCTCGTGCTGCTGACGCTCGGCGCGGCGCCGGCGCGTTCGGCGACGCCGCGCTTCGGCCAGGCGGTCCTGGTCGAGCGTGACGGCACCCCGCAGCTCCGCGTCGACGGCCGGCCGTTCTTCTTTTTCGGCGCAGCGTTCTTCTACGAACGCCTCCCGGCCGATCGCTGGCGCGCCGCGATGCTCGCGCTGCGCGCGCTGGGCGTGAACACGCTCGATCTGTACGTTCCGTGGAACTGGCACGAACCGGCCGACGGCGCCTTCGACTTCGACGGCCACACGAACCCACGGCGCAACTTGCGCGCCGTGCTGCGCTTGGGCCGGGAGCTGGGCTTCTTCTTCCTCGTCCGGCCGGGACCGGTGATTCGCAACGAATGGCGCAACGGCGGATATCCCGCCTGGCTACTCACGCGTCCCGCCTACGCGATGCCGCTGCACGACGTCCTCGAGGGCCGTTACCCCGCGACGGCAACGCTGCAGAACGCGCACAGCGACGCCGCGGCGGCGCAGTGGTTGGCGAACGCGACGCATCGCCGGTACGCCGCGCGCTGGCTGCGGCGCGCGCTGGCGGAGTTCCGGCCGGTCGCCGACCGTGTGCTGGCGGTCCAACTCGACGATGACCAGGGCGCCTACATCGACAACGACACCTACCCGGCCCCGCACTTCCAAGCGTATCTGCGCTGGCTGCGCGCGCAGGTGCGCGCCGTCGTCGGCCCGCGTACGCCGGTCTTCATCAACACCTACGACATGAAGGTCCCCGCCGCCGCGCCGGTATGGGCGATGGGCAACTGGTACCAGAGCGACGCCGAACGGATCGGCGCGCACGACCGCACCGAGCTCGACCTCGCGACCGCGCTGTTGACGACGCAACCACACGCGCCGCTCGCGATGAGCGAGTTCCAAGCCGGCTGGCTCGCCGCGCCGGAAGATCCCCTCCCGCGGCCGGCCGATCCATCGAACACCACGCTCGCGCTGTTCGAATTGCTCGCCTGGGGCGTCAAAGGCGTCGTCGACTTCCCGGCGCAGGATACCCTCGCGCCGTTCGGCTGGGAAGCCCCGTTCGCCAACGCCTTGTACGCCTGGGACGCTGCCCTTCCGTATCCGCCCGACGGAACGGCACCGCGCGCCGCGCCGACCGCGCGCTTCGGCGCGCTCGTTCGCCGCTGGGGGCCGTTGCTTGTGCGCGCACACCGGGTGGTCGACGGCGCGATCGTCTGGCCGGCCGCCTCCGACCCCGGGCCGACGGGGAACGCCGCGATCGCCGCGGCACTCGCGGCGACGCAGCGCGCGCTCGACGCCTGCCGCGCGGCGCGACTCGCCTGCGCGCTGATCGACCCCAACGCCGACGGCGCGCGTCTGCTCCGTGCGCCCTGGCTGGTCGTCCCGCCGGGGACGCACCTCGATGCGCGTGCCCGCGCGCGACTGGCGCGCTATCTGCGCGCGGGCGGTCGCGTCGTCGCCAGTGTTCCGGCGCGCGCGTTGCCCGGCGACGTAACGCTGACACGGCTCGTGGGCCCGACGGTGTCGTTCACCGTCGCCGTCAACTGGGGCGACACCTCGGTGGTCGTCCGCGACCCGGTAAACGGCGCCGCGATCGCAGTCGCGCCGCGAGATGGCCGACTGATCGTCCACAGCCCCGCGCAGAGTGCGCACGCGTTGCCCGCGGTGGGCACGGCGCTGCGCACCGCGTGGCCAACGCCGGCGCGCGATGCGCCGGCGCTCTCGCCGCACGCCGTCGCGCCGCTGCGCGGCTTGCGCGCCGTACCGGTCGGCGTGGCGCGCGCGTGGCGAGCCGACGTCTTCGGTGAAGGCTTCGACGCGGTCGTCATGCAGAACGACGCGTTGCGGTTCGTCCTCGTCCCCGGCGGCGGCGCCCGCAGCCCGATCCTCGAAGACCTGGCCGACGACGCGAACGCGTTCGACGCGACCGGCGCGTTGCGCGACGACGTCTCGATCCCACCCCCGCCTTCGACCAGCGATCGCATCGGTCGCTGGACGCGCAGCTACCCGGCCGGGACGTTCGATCGCGCGTACGCGACGACGATCGTGCGCAGCGCCGCGCTCGCCGTCGTGACGGAGCGCTACGCCGCGCCGGACCTCGTGCGCGGCAGGGCCTGCTTTGCGCGCACGATCAGCGTCGCACCGCGCACGGCCCGGGTCGTGGTCGACCAGACCGACACGTTCCCCGACGCGCCGGATGAGCGCGGCGTCGTCCTCGACGCGTTGGTCGGCCGCCTCGCGCTCGACGGCGACACGCCGCCGGCCGGCGATCCGACCGCGCCGGTCGACCTCCACCCCGAGCGCGGTGGGATCGTCGTGCTGACCGCCGGCGGAGTCGAAGCGACGGCCGTCTCGTGGCTCCCCGACGAGGTTCTCGCGGCGCGCTGGGAGCCGCACCGCTCGAACGGCACCCTGCGCCTCACCCTGGCGCCCGGCACCGTCCGGACGACCTACGCGCTGAGCAGGGTCGACTCACCCGCTGCCGCCGCCCGCTTCGGCGAAGCGGAGCGTGGCTGGGTTGCCGCGAATCCGGCGGCCGTGCGAGGGGAAGTGGCGAAACGGTATACGCAGTCGCCTCAAAAGCGACCGAGCGAGAGCTCATGTGGGTTCGAGTCCCACCTTCCCCATTGACGAACCTCTCTGATTTTCAACGCGAGTCCTACCGGATCGACGAGCAGATCTGGGACGCCATGGCGCTCCGTGCCGGCGAACGCGTGCTGTTCCTGGGCTTGCCGAACGACGGCGCGTGGCTCACTCGCGCGCGCGAGATCGGCGTGCGCGCCGAGGCGCTGACCGCCGACGACACGATGCTCGCCCGCATCGAAGCCTTGGGTGCGGTCCCGATCCGCGGCAGCGCGACGATGATCCCCGCCACCGAACAGTTCTACGACGGCGCGGTCGCGATGCATTATCTGCACGAGATCGATCCCGGCTTCCACGCGCAGGTCATCGCCGAGTTGTCCCGCGTCGCCAAGCGCGTCGTGCTGGTCGAGCCGTCGCCGCCGGCCGACCCGCTGGGTCGCCGCATCGCTGCGCTCTACGCGCGTGCCCGGCGCGAGGAGGGGCAGTTCGAGGGTTATCAGCCACTCGACTACTGGCGCAAACTGCTGGCGATCGTGAAGGGCGACGTCTGGCAATCGCTGCTGACCTTCACCCGCGTTCCGCCCCCACAGGCGGTCACGCAGACCGTCCAGTTGGTGCTCGAGGCGATGGCGATCGAGGCGATGCCGGAGAGCTATCTCGACGAACTGCGCGAGCTCGCCGCGCGCCCCGATGCGCACCTGCTGCCGCTCTCGCGCATCGTGTTGGTCGGAGCACCCGCCGGCGAAGAGCCGCTGCACGGCGCGGTCGAGCGCTTCCGTCCCGGCGTCGACGTCGCGCCGCCGGCGCCGCCGGCCGCCAAGGTACCGGCGCTCGCGGCAGCACCGGCCCCGCCGGCCGAGCCGCCGGAGAGCTTCGGCTTCGCCGCGGACGACACGCCGCAACTCGCACCGGCGCCGGCGACCAAGCCGCCGGCGAAGGCGGCCAAACCACCCAAGGTCCCGCCGAAGCGCACGCCACCGGCGCCGCCCGTGCCACAGCCTCCACCCGCCGCTCCCGGTCAGACGCCGTTCGGCGCGCCGTTCGCACTCGGCGGCGAGGGCGAGGACGAGGACGAGGACGACGTCCCCTTCGGCGGCGCGCCGCCACCGGCGAAGGACGGCTTCGGCTGGTCTTGGGAACCCCCGGAGGAAGAGAAACCTCGCTGACCGCTTAGCGCCGCGCGGACGCGTTGAACGCGGCGAGCTCGGCGCGTAGGCGCGCCAACCACGCGACCAGGCCCGGCGGCAGGGGTCCGCGCCGAATCGTGGCGAGCGCGGTCTGAGCGCGCGCGAGCAGCAGGTCGCGGGCGGCGAGTGCCGCCTGGATCCGGGTGACGTCGCCGCGCGATTTCGCGAGCGCGGTCGCGACCGGCGACGCACCGTAGGCAACCACCCGCGCCCGCAAGCGGAGCAGACCGCGCAAGGCGACCACCACCTGGAACGCGGCCGCGACGAACACGACCACGACGGCGGCCAGCAGCGTGCCGCGCACGACCGCCTCCGCGAGCATTACGCCGCGCTCGACTCGCTCTTCTTCGTGGCGCCACCGCCACTCGACTCGGTCGTCTTGGCAGCGCCGTCGCCGCTCGACTCGGTCTTTTTCGTCGCGCCGTCGCCGCTCGACTCGGTCTTCGCGGCGGTACCGTCGCCGCCCGACTCGGTCTTTTTCGCGGCGGCCTCGCCACTCGAAGCCGGGCTCGCGCTCGACTCCGATTTCGAGGCCGCTTTGCGCGAGTCGGTCACGTAGAACCCCGACCCCTTGAAGACGATCCCGGCCGCATTGAAGACGCGCTTCAACGCACCGCCGCACGCTGCGCACGTCCCGGCGAAGGCTTCGCGGGATCCGTGACGCACCTCGGTGACCTGCTGACAGGCGGGGCACTCGTACTCGTAGAGGGGCAAAGGGTTCTCCGGCGCGGGGAAAGGGGGTCTTCCCCGCAGTGTAGACGATTCTAGCAGACTACGTCAACGAGTGCTAAGACTCCCCTAGAAATCAGCCAGGATGGCATCCGGGTCGCGGTCGTACTCGCACAGTCCCTTGAAGTGGACCAGCGCGTCGCCGAGCGCCCCCTCGAGCTTCGGGCGGCGCGTCAATCGGTCGAACAGTCGCCCGAGGAAGCCGCCGTACGTCGGGTAGTCGAGCCGGACGACGAGCTTCGAGCGCTCGGATTTTTGCTCGATCCGAATGTCGATGCGGCGGCGCACCGAGAATGCGCCGACCAGCGAGAGCTGATGCCCCGGCAAAAACCGGTCGACTTCGAACAGCTCTTCGCGCTCGCCCGGCAAGCTGGATCGAATGGAGACTTCGCTCCCGATACCGAGTGGGCGGTCTTCCTCGAGCCGCCGCGCGCTGCGCAAGAACGACAACCAGACCGGCCACTTCTCGACCTCGCAGACGAGGTCGAAGGCGGCCCGCGCGGGCGAAGCCAGGTCTTGGCTGCGATACAGCGCCCGGGCCGACGGCCGGTCGTACGGGATCGACGACAGTGCCATGGTGTCCGTTTCGGGGCCGTCGGCGTCCACCCTGCCGTCTACCACAAGATGTTGTGCACCCTCTCCACCAGCCCCACTAGCCGTTGTGGATGCCGCGGAGGATACGGGGGACAAACCGGCTACGGCGGGGCGGCCGCACCGAGGGCGACCGAACCGTCGCCGACGCCGCGCGCGAAGGCCACCAACGTGGCGACGCCGACCGGAATCGCCCCCTCGTCCAGCCGGAACTGGGGGCTATGGACGACGTGGATCGCGCCGACCGCCTCGTTCGCGATCCCGAGGCGCACCATCAGGCCGGGGACGCGCTGCGCGAAATAGGCGAAATCCTCGCCGCCCATCGTCGGCGGGGGTGCGGTGACCGCGATCGCGCTGGTCGCGCCGATGTAGCGCGCGAAGCTCACCGCCAACGTCGCGTCGTTGACGACCGGCGGATACCCGTAGATCATCTCGAGCGTCGCGCTCGCACCGTAGGCGGCGGCGACGCCGTCGACGATGCGCTGTAAGCGCGCCTCGACGCCGGCGCGGATCTGCGGATCCTGCGTGCGCACGGTGCCGGTCAGCGCGACCCGGTCGGCGATGACGTTGTTGCGGTAGCCGCCCTGGATCGTTCCGATCGTCACCACGATCGTCGCCAGCGGATCGGTCTCGCGCGCGGCGACGTTCTGCAGCGCGAGCACGGTGGCGGCGGCGCACGGGATCGCGTCGATGGCACGGTGCGGCGACGCACCATGGCCGCCCTTGCCGCGGATCGTGACGTGAAATTCGTCGGCCGCCGCATTGACGACGCCTGCCGCGATCCCGATCGTCCCGGTCGGCAGCCGGTTGTCGACGTGCAGCATCGCGACCGCCTCGACCGGCGGGTCGTCGAGCGCGCCGGCTTCGATCATCGGCAGCGCGCCGCCGGGGCCTTCTTCCGCCGGCTGGAAGAGCAGCACGACGCTGCCCTGCAGCGACGCGCGCGTCATCTGTAATTCGCGAGCCGCGCCGAGCAGCATCGCGGTGTGCGCGTCGTGCCCGCAGGCGTGCATCTTCCCCGCCACCTCCGAGGCGCAGGCTTCGCCCGAGTCCTCGTCGATCGGCAGCGCGTCCATATCGGCCCGCAGGCCGACGACGCGTCCCGCGTGCGCGCCACGGATCACGCCGACGACGCCGGTCCCGACCAGACGCCGGTGCTCGATCCCAAGCGCCGTCAGCTCGCGCTCGACGAGCGCCTGCGTGCGGTGTTCCTCGAACCCCAACTCCGGATGGCGATGGATCTCGCGCCGAATCGCAACCGCGCGCTCCGCGATTTCGGGGGACAGCGTCGGGCTCACCCCGCTCCTCTTCCGGTCGCGCGCGGCGCTCCCTGGCGCCTCAGAAACGCTCCTCGAGCGCGCGTATCGCGTCGGGCGGCCCGGCGACGACGACCGCGTCGCCGGCCGCCAGCAGTGTCGTCGCCGGCGGTCGAAAGATCATCCGGCCCTCGTGCTTGATCGCGAGGACGAACAAGCCGCCCTCGTCGGGCGCGAGCCGGCCGAGCGGCTCGCCGACCCAGCGGGTCTGCGGCTCGAGCGTGAAGTCCTCGAGCATCAGTTGGCCGTTGTCGGCCGAGAGGATCGTGTCGACGAACTCGACGGCGCTGGGGCGCATCGCGAGGCTCGCCAACCGCCGGCCGGCCAGCGTGTACGGCGAGACGACGCGGTTCGCGCCGGCCAGCCGCAACTTCGGTTCGGCTTCGGCGACGTTGGCCCGCGCGACGATGAACAGATCGGGCCGCAGCACGCGCGCCGAGAGCGTGACGTAGACGTTGTCGGCGTCGCTGTCGACGGCGGTGATCAGGCCCCGCGCGCGCACGATCCCCGCCTCCTCCAAGGTCGCGACGTCGGCCGCGTTGCCGTGCACGACGGTGAACCCCTCGGCGGCGGCTCGCTGGAGCGACGGCTCGTCGCTGTCGATGACGACCAGTTGGATCCCCTCGCCGTGCAAGGCGTGCGCGATCTCGCGGCCGACGCGACCGAAGCCGCAGAGCACGAAGTGGCTACGCATGCGCCCGACCCGCATCCGCATCTGCCGGCGCTCGACCGCCGCGCCGAGCCGGCCTTCGATCACGTACCCGATCAGCGCCAGCACCGTGTAGGTCAGGACGCCGAAGCCGACCGCGACGACCCCCATCGTCCACCACTTGCCGGCGACGTCCATCGGCCGCGGCTCGCCGCCGCCGATCGTCGTCACCGTCGTGATGGTCATGTAGAAGGCGTCGAACGCCGACCAGTGCTCGAGCGCGACGTAGCCCGCGCTGCCCAGGGCAAGCACCGCCAGCAGCAGGATGCCGGCGAGCACCAGCGGCCGCGGGACCAGCCAACGCTCGTCCATCCACGCTCAGCCGATCGTCGTGTGTCGTTTCAGCTTCGGTAGCGCAGGAAGGCCGGAACCTCGATGTCGTCCATGTTGACCGGGGCGACCTTGTCGAACTCGACCGGCGCGGTCCCGAAGCCGACGCTGCTCGGCGTCCGGTGCGTGCGCGTCCCGAAGCCGGCAGCCAAGACCGTTACGCGGACCTTGCCCTGTAACTCCGGATCGATCGACGCGCCGAAGATGATCTGCGCCTCCGAGTCGACCGCACGGGCGATCATCTCGGCCGCTTCGTTGACCTCGTACATCGAGAGATCGAGGCCGCCGGTGATGTTGAAGATCACGCCGCGCGCGCCTTCGATCGTCGTCTCGAGCAACGGCGAGGCGATCGCCTTCTGCGCCGCGTCGGCGGCGCGGTGCTCGCCCGTCCCCTCGCCGATCCCCATCATCGCCGAGCCCGCGTCGGTCATGATCGTCTTGACGTCGGCGAAGTCGAGGTTGATGAGCCCGGGTTGGGTGATCAGGTCGCTGATCCCCTGGATCCCTTGGCGCAGGATGTCGTCGGCGCAGCCGAACGCCTCGTTGAGCGGCGTGCGCTTCTCGATGACCTGCAAGATGCGCTCGTTGGGGATCGTGATCAGCGTGTCGACCTTCGGCTCGAGGTCGGCGATCCCGCGCTCCGCCGCCTGCATGCGCTTGCGGCCTTCGAAGGCGAACGGCTTGGTCACGACGGCGACGGTCAGCGCGCCCGACTCGCGAGCGAGGTCGGCGATGACCGGCGCGGCGCCGGTCCCGGTGCCGCCGCCCATCCCGGCCGTGATAAAGACCAGGTCGGCGCCGTCGAGGATCATCGCTAGGTCCTCGCGCGACTCGTCGGCCGCTTCGCGCCCGATGTTCGGGTTCGCGCCGGCACCCAGGCCGCGCGTCAACCCGTTCCCGATCTGCACCGTGTTGTTCGTCTTGCTGTTGCGCAGCGCTTGGACGTCGGTGTTGATCGCATAAAAGTCGACGCCGGTCAAACCGGCCTCGATCATCCGATTGACGGCATTGCAACCGCCGCCGCCCAGCCCGATCACCTTGATCGTCGCGGCGTGCTCGGGGACGTAGCGTTTCGCATCAGCCATTCGTACGACTTCCTCTTCCGGAAAGAGCGGGATTAATTCCAAATCGAACTGAACCAGGACCAGAGTTTGGCGAGGCCACCCCCGCCTCGACCGGTGAGATGCGGCGCTTGCTCGCCGCGCGGACCGAACAGCACCAGGCCGACGGCCGTCGCGTACTCAGGCTGCTTGACGGCATCGGTCAGGCCGGCGACCGTCATCGGCACCCCGATGCGCACCGGCAGACCGAACACTTCGGCCGCCGTCGACTCGATCCCGCGCAGGTGCGCGCCCCCGCCGGTCAGGACGACCTCGCTGAGCACCTGATCGCGCCCGATGTGCTCGACGACGTTGGCCTTGACCAGCCGGAAGATCTCCAACATGCGCGGCAGAACGATCGCGCGCAGCTGCGAGGAGGTTACCTCGCGCGTGCTGCGCCCGTCGAGCGTCTTGACCTGGAACGACTGCTCGGTCTCGTCGGGGCGCAGGACCCCCGAGCCGTAGGTGCGCTTGACGTTCTCCGCCTCGCCGAAGGTCGTGCGCAGGCCCAGCGCCACGTCGTTGGTCAGGATGTTCCCGCCGACCGGGATCGTCGCACTGTGCACGACCCCACCGTCGGCGTGGACGGCGATGTCGGTCGTCCCGCCACCGATGTCGAGCAGCACGACCCCGACCTGCTTCTCCTCGGAGAGCAGGGTCGCGGCCGACGATGCGAGCGGCTCGAACACGATCCCGGCCGGTTCGAGCCCGGCGCGATGGACGCACTTGAGGACGTTCGCGATGAACGTCGAGCCGCCGGTGACGATGTGCGTGTCGACCTCGAGCCGGCCGCCGCTCATCCCGACTGGATCGGTGATGCCGTCCTGCCCGTCGATCGTGTAGTGCCGTGGCAAGGCGTGGATGATCTGCCGGTCGGCGGCCAGGTTGATGATCTTCGAAACGTCGACGACGCGCTTGAGGTCGGCCTGCACGACCTCGCGGTCGTCACCGGTCACCGCGACGACGCCGCGGTTGTTGGTCGACTGCATGTGCTCGCCGGTCACGCCGACGTAGACGTGCGAGACGTGCACGCCGGCCATGCGCTCGGCCTTTTCGGTCGCCGCCTCGATCGCTCGGACCGTCTCCTCGAGGTCGGTGACGACGCCCTTGCGCATCCCGGTCGAAGGAGCTTCGCCGACCCCGATGATCTCCAACCCGTCGGCGCCGGACGTCGCGATGACCGCACACGTCTTGGTCGTGCCGATGTCCAGGCCGGCGATCGTCTCGCCCCTAGCCATCCGTCCTCGCCTTCACTGGTACCACCATATATTGTGGCCGGGGGAGAGGATACCTACAAAATCTATGCACAGATTCCACAGATCACCGGAACTCGACCGTCGGCGTCCCCGGCGCGCGCAAGTCGATCGCCCGCACGGACCGCTTCGCCCCGATCCCGGCCCGAACCGGGCCGACGAGCGCCGCCTTGGCGCCCAGATCGGCATCGTCGCCCAGGCGCAGGATGACGCCGCTGGCGTCGATCCCCTCCAGTCCGCCCCAGCGGTCCCAGTTCAGCCGGCGCATCGAGAGCCCGGCACCGGCCAGCGTGTCGGCATCGGCCAGCAGCCGGACGATGCCCGCGTCGGTGACCGTCGCACCGGGCGCGGGTGGGACGCCGACGGCGATCAGGCGCGGGATCGCCGGCCCCGCGCAGCCCAATTGCAGTACGCGGCCGGTGGCGTCGAGCGTCACCTCGGCGCTGCCGGACTGCCAGCAGAAGGCGGGACGCCGCACGGTGATGCCTAGCTCGACGAACGGCGCCGGGAACTGCACGCGGTGGACGCTGGCGCGGTCGACGTACGGGATCGCCTCGACCCGTGCCGCGATCGCGCCGGGCCGCAGCAACCACAGATTCGCCGCGGGCGCGATCGCGGCGGCCGCCCGCACGTGCGCGGCGGAGACCGGCGAACCGAGTGGGAGGTCGATGATGACCCGGGTGATGCGGAAGAACGGTGCCTGCGCGAGCCACACGCCGACCGCCACCAGGAGAGCCAGCGCCAATGCGGCCAGGGCCCAAAACGGCCGTGCCCGCGCCGCCACCGACGGCTTGCGCCGCCGCGGCAGTACGCGCGGTCGCGAGCGTGCGCCGGAACTCATCGCAGCACGTAGTGCTCGATCGCCTCGGCGACGCCGTCGTGGGCGACGTCGCCGACGACGGCGTCCGCCTGCGCCAGCAACTCCGGCGGCCCCGATCCCATCGCGACGCCGATCGCCGCCGCGTCGAGCAGCGGCAGGTCGTTCCACGCGTCGCCGACTGCCAGCGTCGCGTCGAGCGGAACGCCGGCGCGGCGCGCGACGAACGCCAACGCCTCGCCCTTGTTGACCGCCGGGTCGACGACCTCGACGAAGTCGGGGCTGCTGCGGGTCAGGTAGGCCCGCGCGCCGAGCAGCGCGCGCAATGCGGCCAGATGTTCGTCGGCGCGTTCGGGCTCGTCGACCAGCACGATCTTGATCGTCGGACGCCGGTCGAACGCCGCGCGCAGCGAGGGGACCAGCACCGGCTCGACCCGCGCCAGCGCCGTGTAGCGGCGTGAGAAGCGGTTGATCTCCTCGACGTAGAGGCGATTGTCGGCGTAGCACTGGGCGTGCACGCCGCGCTCGTGCGCCCACGCCAGCACCTCACGCGTCACCTCGGAAGGCACCGGCGTCTCGCGCAGCGTCGCGCCGGTCACCGCGTCGAAGATCGCCGCGCCCTGATAGCACACGACCGGACCGTCGATCGCGAGTTGCTGCAAGAACGGCTTGGTGGCGGCGAACATCCGCCCGGTCACGATCGTCACCGCGACGCCCGCGGCTTGCGCGGCAGCGACCGCCTCCTTCACCCGTGGGCGCAGGACGAGATCGGCTCCGATCAGCGTTCCGTCGAGGTCCAGCGCGACGAGGCGAATGCGCGTCGAGGACACCATCGGGCAGACATGTTCGGCACCCGCACCGCCGATTCCGCGTTCGCTGGGATTCAGTCGTAGATCGCGAAGACGAACTGCTGACCGGGCACCACCGGGGCCGTGAGACCCAACAACGCGTTGATCGGTGCTATGAAGGTAACCACTCCGTCGACGACCGCGTAGTCCACATCGTACGCGGTCGGTGGCGAAGTCGACAGATCGACTAGCCGTATGTACTCCGTCGTGACTGCCGCACCGCCCGTTACCGAGATCAGGCCGAGCTCGAGCTGTGGCGTGCCGGTGCACGAACATGCGATCGACATCGGAAACGCGTCGAGGAAGGTGAGCCCGGGGACGTCCGGGGCGGGCAACTGCGCCGCTGTGAAGGCAGCGTAACCCGGAACCAGCGAAAGCGGGGCCGTGGTCGCCGTGTACGCGAGGTCGAACTGCAGCGTGTAGCCGTGCGAATCTTGCAACGAGACCGTCTGGCCAACGCTCAGCTCGAACACCGGCGGCATCACCGTCGGCATCGCGGAGCCGCCGCCGCCGCAGCCCGCGAGCGCCAGCAGACCGAACGCCGCGGCCGCGCGTGCGAGCACACCGAGCCCACGAAGTCGCCTCATGGCAACATCATGCCACAGCCGAGCGGCTCGCGGCTAGCCCCCTTGCTTTGCTCAGTCGGTGCGCAGACGGGCGGTTCGGGCGTGGGCCGGCAGGCCCTCGAAGTCGGCCAGCGCGGCCAGCAGCGGCGCGTCGTCGCGCATCCGCTGGGCGCTGTTCTCGACCAATGTCATCGTGCGCAGGTAGTCGGCGGTGCGCAGCCCCGAGGAGAAGCGGCCGGCGCCGGAGGTCGGCAGGGTGTGGTTCGTGCCGGCGAGGTAGTCGCCGGCGGCGACCGGCGTGTGCTCGCCGACGAAGATCGCGCCGGCGCGGCGAATTTTCGGGATCCAGCTCGCCGGGTCTTCGACCAGCAGCGAGAGGTGCTCGGGCGCGAAGCGGTCGATGACGTCGACGATCTCCTCGTCGCGCAGCGCGTGCACGATCCACGTCCGCTCGGCGATGACCTTGCCGACGATCGCGTCGCGCCCGCTCTTCTGCCCGAACGGTCCCTCGAGCAGCTCGATGACGGCGAAGAGCAGCGGCCGGTGACGCGAGACGACCGCGACGCGCGCGAGCGGATCGTGCTCGGCCTGCGCCACCATCTCGCCGGCGACGAGCGTCGGGTTCGCCGCGGCGTCGGCGACGACCAGCACTTCGGAGGGGCCGGCGAGACCGTCGATCCCGCACGCGCCGAAGACCTGGCGTTTGGCCTCGGTGACGAAGACGTTCCCCGGCCCGACGATCTTGTCGACCGGCGCGATCGTCGGCGTCCCGTACGCGAGCGCAGCGATCGCCTGTGCGCCGCCGACGGCGTACAACTCGTCGACCTCGGTCAGCGCGCATGCATAGAGCACCGCCGGGTCGACGTTCCCGTCACGTTGCGGCGGCGTGACGACGACGATCCGCTCGACGCCGGCGACCTTCGCCGGCACGACGGTCATCAAGACCGTCGAAGGGAGCGGGGCGCTCCCGCCGGGGACGTAGGCGCCGACCGCGCCGAGCGGGCGCGAGAGGTACGCGTAGTGAGTGAGGTCGTGTGCGTGGTAGTCGATCGGAACCGGCAGCTGGCGCGCGTGGAAGTCGGCGATGCGCTCGCGCGCGAGCTCGAGTCCGACCGCGATCTGTTCGGGGATCAGCTCGCGCGCGTTCTTGCGCGAGGGGATGTCGACACGCAGCTTCGTGACGTCCGTCTCAGCGTGATCCCAGCGGCGGGTGTACTCGACCAGCGCCACGTCGCCGCGCTCCCGTACGTCGTCCAGGATCGCGCGCACCGCGAAGACGACGGCCAGCGGCGGGTTCCAGCCACCGGCGAACAGGCCGCTGAGTGCCTCGCGGTCGGAGGCGTTGACGATCTCCAAGCTCACGCGCGCACCGTTCCGTATCGGCCCGGCAACGTCTTGCGGGACGCATCGTTCACCTCGCGTCCCCCGTTCGTGGCGCGGGGAAGCGTTCCAGCAGCGCGGTGAGCGCGGCGTATTTGGTACGGAACCGCACCGGGTTGACCACGAAACGCGCCGTGCTGGTGGCGATCTCTTCGACCACGACCAAGTCGTGGTCGCGCAGCGTCGCCCCGGTCGCGACCAAGTCGACGATCAGATCGGCCAGACCGACCAGCGGGCTGAGCTCGACCGAGCCGTGGAGCGGGATCAACTCGACCGGGAGATCGCGTTCGGCGAAGAACGCTTCGGCCGAGCGCACGAACTTCGTCGCGACGCGCAGGAAGGTCGGCAGCGGCGCACCTTCGTGGTAGCGGTCGATGCGCCGCCCGGCGACGACCAGCCGGCAGTAGCCGAAACCGAGATCCGCCAGCTCGGCGACGTTGCGATCGGTCTCCCAGAGCACGTCCTTCCCGACGATCCCGCAGTCGGCCGAGCCGAACTCGACGTAGGCCGGGACGTCGGTCGGTCGCAGGAACAAGAGCGTGGTCCCATCGCTCGTCGTGACGGTCAGCTTGCGCCCGACGTCGTCGGGGACGTCGATCCCGGCCGCGCGGAGTTGCTCCGCCGCAGCCGCATAGAGCGCCCCCTTCGGAACGGCGATCGTCAGCCGTTCGGTCGCGAGCATCAGCGGGCGTCCCAGTTCGAGCGGGTGCGCGGCGGTGCCGCCTCGCCGGCCACCGGCCCGACGCGCAGCTCGCGGACCGCGCCGTCATGCGCGATGACGACGCGCGGGATCCCGTAGGCGCGCGCCTCGGCGACCAGTTCGTCGTCGCTGGCGGGTAAGCCGGCGAAGCGCACCACGTTGCCGGCGTCGCGCTCGCGCGCCGCGACGACGTCCGAACCGGCGACCAAGACGTCGATACGGTGCCGCCGGCGAGTCACGTGCTTGCCGCGCCGCTCGAGCGCGATCAGCAGCCGCTCGACGCCGGCGATCCAGCCGACCGCCGGGACGTCGAAGCCGAACTTCGGCAGCAGCGAGTCGTAGCGGCCGCCGCCGCAGAGCGAGAAGCCGATCTCCTCGACGTAGCCCTCGAACTGCAGCCCCGTATAGTATTCCAAATCGCGCAGCAGCGAGAAGTCGACAGCGACGCGGTCGGCATAGCCGAGCGCCGCCGCGCGGCCGAGCAGCGCGGTCAAATCGTCGAGCGCGGCCAGCGAGTCGGGGGTTCGGCAGATCGCGCGCGCCGCGTCGATCGTCTCCTTCCCGCCGCGGCGCAAGCCGAACTCGAGCAGGGCCGGACGCTCGAACTTCGCCAGCGCGACCAGGTTGCGGTGCCGCAGCGCGACCTTCGCCTCGCGGGCCGCCGCGCCGTCGAGCCCGACCCCGGCCAGGATCCCGTCGACGGCGCGCGCGTCGTTGATGTCGAAGTGCGCGTCGCGCAGCCCGATCGCGTCCATCGCTTCGATCGCCATGAACAGCGTCTCGGCGTCGGCGTCGACGCCGGCGGCGCCGATCAGCTCGGCGCCGGCTTGCGTCAGCTCGCGCATCCGCCCTTCCTGCGGCTGCTCGTAATAGCGGAAGACCGGCGCGACGTAGGCCAGCCGCAGCGGCAGCCGCTGCTCGCGCATCCGGGTAGAGACCAGCCGCGCGATCGGCGTCGTCATCTCGGGTCGCAGCGCGAGCGCGGTCGAACGACGGTCGTTGAACTGGAACAACAGCTCGGTCGTCTCTTCACCCAGGCCGCGTTCGAGGACGTCGAAGCGCTCGATCATCGGCGTCTGGACCTCCTCGTAGGCCCAGCGGCCGAAGACCGCGCGCATCTGCTGCTCGACCTCGCGCTTACGCGCCAGCTCGTGCGGCAGCCAGTCGCGGACGCCGGCCGGAAGTCTCACGGCGGCCCCTCGCGTACGTTCGCGCCGCCGACGATCGCGGCCAGGCGCTGCGCGACGCGCCGATCGCCGGCGACCGAGCGCTGCACGACCGCGTCGTTGATGTGCAAGACCAACGGTGTCGTCCCGGTCCACTCGGAGAGCAGCAGCGCCAAGTCGTCGATCTGCTCGCGGGAGCTGATCGTGACGTGCCAGCCCGGCGGCGGCGGCGCGGCGCGCATGGCGGCGGCACGGTCGAAGAGCTGCACGTCGTTGACCGAGACGTTCAGGTCGACCGGTGACTCCTCGCCCGGCGTCGCGCCGCGCCGCTCGCGCAGTCGCACCCGGCCGGTGATCACGACGATCCGGTCCTCCTCGAAGCGCGCCTGCAGCTCGGCATACGTCTTGGGGAAGACGATGCACTCGACCGCGCCGGTCGTATCTTCGACGGTTGCAATCAACATCTGCGCCTGCGCTTTGGTCAGCGTCCGCCGGACGGCCGTGACCAACCCGGCGATCTTGACCGGCGTGTCGTCGGCCAGCCCGCGCAGCTCGCGCACGGCAGTCGCACCGGTGCGCGCCAGCGCCTCGGCGACGTCGGCCAGCGGGTGGCCCGAGACGAAGATCCCCAGCGTCTCTTTCTCCCAGCCCAACAGCTCCATCGTACTCGGTGCGGCCAGCGGCCGAAGGGTCGGCTTGAGCGCCGGGTGCGGCTCCTCGAGCGTCCCGAACAGCGAGGCCTGGCCGAGCTCCCGGTCGCGGGCCTCGCGCGAGGCGACCTCGAGCGCACCGTCGAGCGCGTCGAGCTGCTGCGCGCGATTGCCGGGCAGCTGATCGAGCGCGCCGCACTTGACCAGCGCCTCGTAGACTTTGCGGTTCGCCGCGCGGACGTCGACCCGCTGGACCAGATCGAACAGGTCGGTGAACGGGCCGCCCGCCTCACGCGCATCCAGGATGGCGCGCACCGCGCCCTCGCCGACGCCCTTGATGGCGGCCAAGCCGAACCGGATCTGCTCGCCGACGACGGCGAAGTCGACCAGCGAAGCGTTGACGTCCGGTGGCAGGACCGGCATGCCGCGCTTCTTCGCCTCTTCGATGTACTCGACCAGCTTGTCGGTCTTGTCGCGCACCGACGACATCAGCGCGGCGAAGTACTGCAGCGGATAGTTCGCCTTCAAATACGCGGTCTGATACGCGATCCAACCGTACGCCGACGCGTGTGCCTTGCCGAACCCGTAACCCGCAAATGGCTCGATGAACGCGAAGATCTGCTCGGCCACGTCCACACCGATCCCATTTTCGGCGCAGCCCGCGACGAATTTCTCCTTGTAGTACGGGATCTTGTCCTTCTGCTTCTTCCCGACAACCTTGCGCAGCTCGTCGGCCTGCCCCAGCGAGAAGCCCGCGCAGTCGCGCACGATCTGCATGACGCTCTCTTGATAGACCGCGATCCCGTACGTGTCGCTCAGGATCTTCTCCAGCTTCGGGTGCACGTACGTCGGCTTCGAGCGTCCGTGCTTCACGGAGATGTACTGCGGAATCCACTCCATCGGGCCGGGACGGTACAGCGCGACCAGCGCGATGATGTCTTCCAGGCGCGAGGGCTTGAGGTCGACGCTGACCCGCGTCATCCCCTCGGATTCCATCTGGAACACACCCAGCGTCTCGCCGCGGCTGAGCATCTCGTAGGTGCGGGCGTCGTCGTCGGGCATCTTTGCCAGGTCGAACGCCGGGTTCACGGTGCGGCGGATCTCGTCGGAGGCCGCCTTCATCACGGTCAGGTTGCGCAGCCCGAGAAAGTCCATCTTCAAGAGGCCGATTCGCTCGACCATGTTCATATCGTACTGTGTGTTGATGCCGTCGTCGCCGATCTTCACCAGCGGAACGTGGTCGGTCAGCGGGTTCTTCGAGATGACCACCCCGGCGGCATGGGTCGATGCGTTACGTGCCAGCCCTTCGATCGACTTCGCCGTGTCGAGCAGCTTGCGGATCTGCGGATCGGCGCCGTAGAGAGCGCCGAGCTCGGGGATCTGCACGAGCGCCTGCGGGATCGTGAGCCCGGTGGGACCGGAGGGGATCAGCTTGGCGACCCGGTCGACGTCCGGCAGCGGGACTCCCAGCGCGCGGCCGGCATCGCGCACGGCGGCGCGCGCCGCCATCGTCCCGAAGGTCACGATCTGCGCGACCCGATCCTGGCCGTACTTGTCGATGACGTACTTGATCACTTCGTCGCGGCGCTCGACACAGAAGTCGGTATCGATGTCGGGCATCGTGATGCGCTCGGGGTTGAGGAAGCGCTCGAACATCAGATTGAACTTGATCGGATCGAGATCGGTGATCTCGAGGCAATAGGAGACGACCGAGCCGACGGCCGAACCGCGGCCGGGCCCGACCGGGATGTCCCGGTCGCGCGCATACTTGATGAAATCCCAAACGATCAAGAAGTACGAGGCGAAGCCCATCGAGTTGATGACGCCCAGCTCGTACTCGAGCCGCTCCCGCAGCGCGGCGTCGTTCTGCGCTCGGTCCTCGCCGTACCGGCGGACGAAACCTTGCTCGCAGACCTGACGCAGGTAGTCTTCGGCGGAGGGCGCGACCTTCTCGGCGGCCGTCTGCGGCACCGGATAGTCCGGCAGGTAGAAGATCTTCTCGGGGATCGTGATGTCGATCCGTTTGACGATCTCCAGCGTGTTGTCGCAGGCGTCGGGGACGTCAGCGAACAGCTCGCGCATCTCGGCCGCGCTCTTGACGTAGAACTGATCCGAGAAGAACTTCATCCGGTTGGTGTCGGCGACGGTCTTCCCGGTGCCGATGCAGAGCAGCACGTCGTGCGCCTGGGCATCTTCGCGCGCCAGGTAGTGCGAGTCGTTGGTCGCGACCAGCGGGTAGCCCGCCTCGCGGGCGAGCGCGATCAGCCCGGCGTTGATCGCATCTTCCTCGGGCATCCCGTGCCGCATGATCTCGATGTAGAACCGGTCGCCGAAGATGTCCGCGAAAGCCCGCGCGTTCAGCTTGGCGCTCGCCACGTCGTTCTTGAGCAGCGGCGCGGCGACCAGTCCCGACATGCACCCCGAAAGGACGATCAGCCCTTCGTTGTGCCGGGCCAACAGATCCATGTCGATCCGCGGCTTGTAGTAGTACCCCTCCAGAAAGCCCTTGGAGATCAGGGTCGTCAGGTTCTTGTAGCCGACGTCGCTGGCGGCCAGCAGCGTGACGTGCGCTTCGTCGCGCACGGTACGGTCGAACCGGCCGCGCGGCGCGATATAGGCCTCGCAGCCGATGATCGGCGTGAGCCCGTACTCCTTCTTGGCCCGGTCGTGGAACTCGACCGCGCCGAACATGACACCGTGGTCGGTCAGCGCGACGCCCGGGGCGCCATCCTCGGCCGTGCGCCGGCAGAGCTGGTCCACACGGCACGCGCCGTCCAGCAGCGAGTACTCGCTATGCACGTGCAGGTGGACGAACGACGAACTCAACGAAAAGCTAACCTTGGCGGACGGCCGGTCGCGGGAAACCCAGCAGATACCTGAGAAGTCTAGGAAGACCCTGCGAGCGTCAACCTCTTCTTGAACGTGGAAGTTCCCGCCCCCGTCTCCACCGTGGACGTGGCGACCGATGAGTTGAACGTGCTCCGCGAGGAGGCCGCCCAGCTCCGGCGACGCCTAGCCCTGCTCGAGGCCGAGCGCGACGAGTTCGCCCAGCAGAACTCGGAGCTGTTCGTGCTGCAGCAGGTCTTCTCGACGATGAACTCCACGCTGGAGATCGACGACATCCTGGCGACGGTCCTGCGCGGGGTGCACGAGGCGCTGCACTTCGGCCGCGTCGTCCTGTTCGAGGTCCGCAACGGCCTGCCGACCCGGCGCCTCGAAACCGAGCCGGGCGGGGCGATCGTCCCCAGCCCCGACCCCGAGGCGATGCACCGTTCGCCGCCCTTCGTCGCGATGGTCGCCGGGACGCTCGACTTCAGCTTCGGGGTCGCCGACGACGGGGACAGCCCGCTGCTCGACGCCGAGGGCACCTACTGCATGCTCCCGTTGATCAGCCGAAACACCGTGCGCGGCGTGCTGTACGTCGACCGGCCGCCGGCCCCCGAGATCAGCGAGACCCAGCTGCGGATGCTGCTGGACTTCGCGGCTCAGGCGGCGATCGCGATGGAAAACGCCCGCCTGTACAGTGAGACGAAGCGACTACTCGAAGAGACTCAGCGGCTCGCTTCGACCGACCCGCTGACGGGTCTGGCCAACCGACGCGCCCTGACCGAGCTGATGGAGCGCGAACTGCACAACGCCGAACGCTACGGCGCTCCGCTGGCCTTTCTGGTCCTCGACCTGGACGACCTCAAGAAGATCAACGACGGCCGCGGCCACCACGCCGGCGACGACGCCCTGCGAACCTTCGCCGAGATCCTGCGGGCGAACGCCCGCCGAGGCGACATCGTGGCCCGCTACGCCGGCGACGAGTTCGTCCTGGTCATGGCCCAGACCGACCGGATCGCGACCGAAGCGATCCTGCGCCGCATCTACGTCGCCCTGGACCGCACGCTGCTGCGCTGCTCGGCCGGCGTCGCCCTGTTCCCCCGCCACGGCGCCGACGCGACGACCCTCTTCGCGGCCGCCGACCGGGCCCTCTACGAGGCCAAGCTGGCCGGCAAGAACCGCTTCCGCTTCGCCCCCGACCCAGCCTGAGTGGGTTCGGCTACGCCGAACCCTTCGCGGTCCTCGCTTCGCTGCGGTCCGCCCGGGCTTCGCCCGGGGCCGCCCGGCATGGCGAACCGGGCGTGCGACGAAGGTGGTGCGTCGGGAAAATCCGATCCGGTACAGTAAGGTTGAAGCACCAGCAGCGAGGGGCGCGAGCAGACACGTGATCAAGCACGACATCGTCGTGATCGGCGGGGGCCTAGCCGGGATGCGCGCGGCGGTGGAAGCCGCCGAGCGCGGCGCCGACGTCGCCATCATCTCCAAGATGCACCCGGTCCGTAGCCATTCGGGGGCCGCGCAGGGCGGGATCAACGCCGCCCTGGGCAACCGGGAGGACGATTCCCCCGAGAACCACGCCTTCGACTGCGCCAAGGGCTCGGACTACCTGGGCGACCAGGACGCGATCGAGGCGATGGCCGACGACGCGCCGCGCCAGATCATCTGGCTCGAGCACCGCGGCTGCATCTTCTCCCGCATGCCCGATGGCCGGCTCGCCCAGCGGCCGTTCGGGGGCGCCGGCTCGCCGCGCACCTGCTACTCGGCCGACGTGACGGGCCTGGTCATCCTGCACACCTTGTGGGAGCAACTCGAGCGCTTCCACGTCAAGGTCTACGAGGAGTTCTTCGCGACGGCGCTGGCCGTCGAGGACGGGATCGGGACCGGCGTCGTCGCCTACAACATGCGCGACGGTGAGCTGCAACTGGTGACGGCCAAGGCGACGATCTTCGCCACCGGCGGCCTGGGCCGCGTCTATCGCAAGACGACCAACGGCTACGCGTCGACTGCCGACGGGACGGCGATCGCCTATCGGGCCGGGATCCCGCTGATGGACATGGAGTTCGTCCAGTTCCATCCGACCTCACTCAAGGAGAACGGCGTGCTGCTCTCCGAGGCGGCGCGCGGCGAGGGTGCGTATCTGCTCAACAGCTTGGGCGAGCGGTTCATGTTCAAGTACGCCCCCAACAAGGGCGAGCTGGCCTCGCGCGACGTCGTCAGCCGCGCCGAGTGGACCGAGATCCTGGAGGGCCGCGGGGTCGACGGTTGCGTCTTCCTCGATCTGCGTCATCTGGGTCGCGAGAAGATCCTCGAACGACTGCCGCAGATCCGCGAGCTCGCGCTCGACGCGACCGGCAAAGACGCGATCGACACGCCGATCCCGATCCTCCCGGGGATGCACTACGCGATGGGCGGGATCGAGACCGACAAGTTCGGCCAGACCCGCATCCCCGGCGTCTACGCGGCCGGCGAGTGCGCCTGCGTCTCGGTCCACGGCGCGAACCGCCTGGGCGGCAACTCGCTACTCGAGACGATCGTCTTCGGCGCCCGCTCAGCGCGGCACGCGATCGACTACATCAAGGGCGTCGGCGAGGTGCGTCCCAGCGAGCGCACGTTGGCCAGCGAGAAGAACCGCATCGCGGGGATCCTCGCCCGCCGTGGCGGCGAGCGCCATAGCCACGTCCGCAAGGCGATCAACGAGGCGATGAGCGACCACGCTTTCATCTTCCGCGACGAAGCCGACCTGAAGGTGGGCATGGAGAAACTGCGCGCGGCGCGCCAGGCGGCGACGACGATGACGGTTCAGGACAAGTCGAAGACCTTCAACACCGACCTGATCAACTTGCTCGAGACCGAGTGCTTGGCCGACATCGCGCAGCCAATCGTCCTCGGCGCGATCAACCGCCAGGAGTCACGCGGCGCCCAGGCCCGCACCGACTTCCCGGACCGGAACGACGAAAAGTGGATGGTCCACACACTGATGCGGTACAAGGGAGCCACGGCGGACCCCGAACCCGACTACTCCCGCAAGGTGACGATCACCAAGTGGCAACCGGCCGTCCGGACGTATTAACTATGGCCTACACATTAGACATCTTTCGATTCGACCAAGCGACCGACGACGTGCCGCACCGCGACCGGGTCGAGATCACCGATCTGCCCGACACGGCGACGGTGCTCGACGCGCTCGAGCATGCCAAGGCCGAGATCGACGGTTCGATCACATTCCGGCGCTCCTGCCGGTCGGCGATCTGCGGTTCGTGCTCGATGAACATCAACGGCACGACGGGCCTAGCTTGCAAGACGCCGGTCAAGACGGTGCTGCGCGCCGATCGCAGCGTCGGGATCGACCCGATGCCGAACTTCCAGCCCATGAAGGACCTGGTGGTCCACATGGATCCGTTCTGGGACAAGTACACGCGCCTCAAGCCTTACCTGCAGCCGGCAGACCGGGACGAGGACCACGAGCGCGAGCGCCGCGTATCGCCCGAGGACATGCACAAGCTGGTCGCGGTCGCCAACTGCGTCATGTGCGCGACCTGCTACGCGCTCTGCCCGGTCGTCTCCGTCGACCCGGCCTTCGCCGGTCCCGCCGCGATCGCATACGCCTTCCGCTTCATCGAGGACGTGCGCGACTCCAAACGCAAGGAGCGCGCGGCCCAGATCAGCGACGACTATCTCTGGTTGTGCGCGCACTGCTACGCCTGTTCGTACTGCCCCAAGCACGTCGACCCCCACGACGACATCATCGCCGTCAAGCGGGCGACGATCGAGGAAGGGCTGACCGATGCGCCCGGCCCGCGCCACGCGCTGGTCGTCGCCAAGACCGTCAAGCAAACGGGGATGCTCCACGAGTCCGAGGTCGTCCAAGGGACGGTCGGGCGCTTCAACATCCGCGGTCTGATCAAGCAAACCCCGATGGCCCTTCGCCTCACGCTCGCCGGTAAGTTGCCGCCGTTTTTCCTCAAGCCCGTCCCGAAGGTCGACGAGATTCGCCTGATCTTCGATACCTTGGAGGCCCCGACGCTCTGATGTCAGCCACGCTCGAAAAGCCGAAGATACACGGCAAATCGAAGTCCGCACAGATGCGCAAGTACGGGTTCTTCCCGGGCTGCGTCGCCAAAGAGTCGTGCAAGGAGCTGTTCAACTCGACGATGCTCTTGGCCGACCGCTTAGGGATCGAGCTGGTCGAGCTGACCGCCGCCTCGTGCTGCGGCGCCTCGGTCCTCAACGACACGAACCGCGACATCGCGCGGGTCCTCAACGCGCGCACCTACGCGCAGGCTGAGGCGCTCGGCCTGGACGACGTGATCACGATCTGCTCGACCTGCACCGGGCACATGCGGGCGGCCAACAAGGAGCTGCTCGAGGACGAAGGCCAGATGGGTCAGGCCAACGCGATCCTGGGCAAGTTCGGGGCTCGGTACGATGGTTCGGTCACCGTCCGCCACCTGCTGTGGCTGCTGATCGACGACATCGGCCTCGACGAGCTCCAGAAGATGGTCGTCAATCCGCTCAACGGCCTCAAGGTCGCGGCGTTCTACGGCTGCCATATCATCCGGCCCGAATCGGTCAACGGCTGGGAGTCGGCGCGCAATCCGCACTCGCTCGAGGATCTGATCGTCGCCCTCGGCGGGGAGGCGATCGACTACGCCGGCAAGACCCGCTGCTGCGGCTTCCACGTCCAGCTTGAGAAGGACGGGATCGCCGCCAACATGGTCGGTCAGAACATGCGCATGGCGAAGGACCAGGGTGCCGAAGCCGTCATCACGCCGTGCCCGCTCTGCCACCTCGCGCTCGACGGCTACCAGGCCGACTCGGCCGCGCGCTGGGGCCGCACCGACCTACCGATCTTCCATCTCCCACAGCTCGTCGGGCTGGCGCTTGGGATCGACCCCTCGACACTCGGCCTCAACAAGCACATCATCACGCCGGGCCTCGTGCTGCAAGAGCACGACCTCGCGCCGGCGCACGTCGCCTAATTCACTGCGTGCGGCCGTTGCGCCGTTCTTCGACGAAGCCGCCCCAGTAGAGCAGGGCCGTGAGCCCGATCGACATGAGGACGAGCAGCAGCGGGATCAGGTAATACACGGGCATGTCGCTGGTCGCTTCGCCCGCAGCGAGCCTGCCCCTCTGTGCGGCGTGGCGTTTTGGACGGGACAGTGCGAAAACGCGAACAGCCCGCGCGATCGCGAGATCGGCGGGCTGTTCGTGACGGATATTCTGGCGACGTCCTACTCTCGAGGGACCCTGCGGTCCGACTACCATCGGCGCTGGCGGGCTTAACTGCCGTGTTCGGGATGGGAACGGGTGGGACCCCACCGCTATGGCCGCCAGAAACTTGATCCGCGCCGCGACGCCGAGCCGGAGCTCGAGGCGGTCGCGGTGCGAAAGCTGCA